>Ga0224554_1000134_pt1 | contig 67775 bp, 61 predicted proteins | sample 714S22024metaG_FD_180666 | JGI IMG/M metagenome (GOLD analysis project Ga0224554, IMG submission 180666) | Peat soil microbial communities from Stordalen Mire, Sweden - 717 S2 20-24 | ecosystem: Environmental > Terrestrial > Soil > Wetlands > Peat | place: Sweden: Norrbotten County, Stordalen... | reverse complement strand
GCCAAAAATTCGGGTCAGCACGCGGATGACATTGCCGTCCAAAATTGGCGTCGGCTGGTTGAAGGCGATGCTGCAAATCGCGCCGGCGGTGTAACGGCCGATTCCCGGCAAAGCCAAAACATCGTCAAATTTTTCAGGAAATTTTGCGTTTCCGCTTTCCGCTTTCCGCTTTCCGCTTTTCACGATTTGCTGCGCGGCCTTTTGCAGATTGCGGACGCGAGTATAGTAGCCGAGTCCTTCCCACAGCTTGTGGATTTTTTCCGAAGGCGCTTTGGCGGCGGCTTCAATCGTCGGCAGTTCGCTCAGCCAGCGGTTCCAAAAGGGAATCACCGTTTTCACCTGCGTCTGTTGCAGCATGATTTCGGAAACCCAGATGGCGTAAGGATCGCGCGTGCGCCGCCACGGCAGGTCGCGGGCGTTCGCGGCGAACCAATTGAGCAATTGCGATACGAGAAATTTAATTTTAGGATTTTCCAAGCCGCTTAAAATTGCCGTATCGAGCAGTTTGGTCAAGCTGGCAATCGTCCTAGACGCCGCTTGCGGTCAGGCTGGTGAACATACTTAACTGGCTGGCTTGAAAGGCATCTGATATAATCACGACAAGCGCAAATGGAACGGACAAATTATGGACAATAATGATTGTGAAATGAAGGCGGAGACTGAATCCAAAAGTCTCGGTAAACAATTATTTTATACCGGCGGGGTGCTTTTTTGGCCGATAGTGTTGTATCAACTTTTTACATGGTTAAGCGAGCCTGTCATTACCTATAAACCGTTAAAAGATGCAAATGTGGTAGTTTTCAAACGCACACAACCATTTCACAAGACAGTTCAATTCTTAATCACCTATCGTAAAACTGAAGACGGTTATAGTGATTGGGTTTATAAAAGAACTAACGGCCAGTGGGATGTGTTTTTTTACGATGACGGGGAAGAAAGTGGAATTCAGTGGGACAAAGATTACATGCCTTACAAATGATATGGACGAAGAACAAATTAACCGTTGGGAAAAAATATTTGCGGAACATGAAAAGAAAAGACGCCGCATTTTACCAGTCAAACGCAATCAGCTTTCGCTTTGGCTCGGCCGACTGATAATTGCATATAATAGCTTGGAAAACAAATTGGCTACCATACTAATGATGGAGCTTGTGGAATTGATAGGGAAAGATGAGCCACCCCAAAAGGCTCGATTAGGCTACGTCCCGCCTTCGATGCAAAGGGCATGGGACGGAGGCTTAAGAGACATAATGATGGCGACGATGCCATTTAAACAAAAGCTGGATTTTCTTGCAGCATTGTTGATTAAGAGGTTTTCCAACAATCCAGAACAAAAAAGCCACATTGACAAAGTCGCGGGCTTAATGCTTGCTGCCGATGAATTTCGGAATAAAATGGTGCATTCTTTTTGGGAAGAATCTTACGGGGAATTTTCTCGTGTTAAGGTTAAGACCAAAGGCCGAAAAGGATTAAAGGTTGAACGAGAGGACGCGGATATAAAACAACTTCGCGAAGCTATCCAAGAAATTCAATTTCTCGAAGATTGTCTTTTTACCCTGACAAGCCACACTTTCGTAAAAGAACACGCGATGGATTACGAAAAAATCGGGAAGCCTCTGCGGGCAAAAGCGTTCCTTTGCGGTTAATTTTTTCCGCGTGAAGCCGCTCACCATCCACACTTGCAAGCTGACCGACGATCAGGCGTCGGCGCTGCGGGCCGCGTTGTCGGCGCGCAACTGGAAGCCGCGCGAGGTGCCGTATGCGCGCTTCGCGTTTGAATCGGACAAAACAAACATCGTTTTTTACGAGAGCGGCAAGCTGGTCGTGCAGGGCAAGGGCACGGCGGAATTTGTCGAGTTTGTGCTGGAGCCGGAGATTCTCAAGGAGGTCAGGCTCGGCTACGAAACCATTTTGAATCCCGACCTGCTCCTGCCGCGCATCGGCGTGGACGAAAGCGGCAAGGGCGATTTCTTCGGGCCGCTGTCCATCGCGGGCGTGTATGTGAACGAAAAGGTCATCGCCGCGTGGAAGGATTTGGGCATCCGCGATTCCAAAAATATTTCCAGCGACAAAAAAATTGCCGAGCTTGCCGAAAAAATCCGCACGACGCCCGGCTGCGTGACGGATTCCGTCGTCATCGGCAACGAGGCTTACAACCGGCTTTACGCGAAGATGAAAAGCGTCAACACGCTGCTCGCGTGGGGTCACGCGCGCGTGATCGAAAATCTGCTGGGCAAGCGTTACCAAATGAATCCGCCGCCGGTGAAGGCCATCAGCGACCAGTTCGCCGCGAGCAAGAGCGTGATCGAAAAGGCGTTGATGGCGCAGGGCAAGGAATTGCAGCTCGTGCAGCGGCACAAGGCGGAAGAAGACATCGCCGTGGCGGCGGCCTCGATTCTGGCGCGTGACGAATTTGTGAAAGGCCTGGCGAAACTGGAAAAACAATTTGAAATGAAACTGCCGAAGGGCGCGAGTGCGGCGGTGGATGCGGCGGCGAAAAAATTTGTGGAAGAGCGCGGCGCGGGCGAGCTGGGGAAAATTTCCAAGCTGCATTTCCGCACGGCGCTGAGGGCGCAGGGTCTGCCCGAGCCGCCGAAGACGGAGTGGCGGAAGCGGTGAGCCGGTGGGTCAAGATCCATAAGATTTTTCGCTTGTCTTGAATCCCGATTCCTAGAATCTTCCGGCCATGAAGCCTGCATCCTTTCTTGGTCGCAAATACCTCTTCTCAATTTTTTCTACCAGCCTGTGTTTGTGGTGGCTGCTGCCGGCCGCACCGGCGGCGCTGCCACCTGCGGATAACCACACGGAATACCAGCCGGCGGGCGATGAATTTGACGCCGTGGGCAAGGCGGTGGTGCAACTGTTGCAAAGCAAGGACGCCGCGCGTTTCGCCACCAACCTGGCGGTGTCCGCTGAAGACTGGCAGTCGCTCGTCACCACCAATCTGACGCTCGATGAGAAGGAAAAGATTAAAACCTATGGAAAGGGTGCCGGCCATAATCTGCAGCAGACGGAGATCAGCGCGCAGGCGCTCTTGGAGCGGGCGGGCTCGTTGCATCTGGATTTTTCCAAGGGTGATTTGACTTTCCACGTCATCGCGCCCAGGCATGTTGGCAGAATTTACTACTCCAATCCTACCGCCGGCGGGTTGACCGAGCCATATTTGCAGAAACTGGAAATTGTCCTAAATCCCGCTTCAGCCGCCAGCCAGACTAATCAGGGCGAGTTCAAGCTGCTGTTGCGTGGACTCGAAAAGTTCCCCGGCGGCTGGCGCCTGAGTGAGGGCATTCAATGGACCTCTTTTCCGGCCAACGTCGCGGACGAAAAAACTTTGCAGGAGCTGGCGTTAATGGAAAAGATCGCCACCCGTCAGGCGATCACCGGGCAAGACGATCCGGCACTTTCGGATTTCGCCAAGTCACTGGTCCGCTTCATCCAGACCGGCGACACGAATCTCTTCAAAAAAGAAGCGCTGGTTGACAGCGACCAAGTCTGGGCCATGTTCCAAAAGCGAGGCGAAACGGGGCCTACGCGCAAGGAACTGGACGATGAAATCGCCAAACAAAACCAAGGGGAGCTCGACCACGCCCGGAAAATGCTCCAATTGATGGTGGTCGCGGGCATTGATCTCCGGCAGGCGGAAATTCAAGTCAAACAAGCATCCTTGGAACATTGCCAATCGGAGGGTGCTTCCGGCACGGTGGATAATTTAATTGGCCAACAATTCAAGCTGGCGTTGACCGTCAAGACCGAAGCCAAAGCCAAGAACGGCGTCGCAATGGCGGGTGACTACGTATTGGCGGCCAAGACCATCATGCGGATGGGAGCCGGCTGGAAAGTCATGGACGATGTCCACTGGGAAACGCTGCCGGCGGGAATCGTTGACGCCCAGACCACCGCTGCCATGGCGTTCGAGAATTATGTCGCCGAAAACGGCACGCTGCCATTGCAGACGAGCGCGCCGGAAATTGAATTCACCACGCTGGCCGGCGAGAAGAAAATGAAGCTCTCCGACCTGCACGGCAAGGTGGTGATCCTGGACTTCTGGGCGACGTGGTGCGGCCCCTGCCAGGAGCCGATGGCCGAGCTGCAGACCCTCCGCAAAGATCATCCCGACTGGCAGGACCGTGTGGCCATCGTGCCGTTGAGCATTGATGACACGCTCGCCGAGGTTCGCCAGCATGTGGACAAACGCGGCTGGACCAATACCTTCAATGTTTGGGCTGGCGAAGGCGGCTGGCATTCGGTTCCCGCCACCACGTTTCGCGTGACCGGCGTGCCGACGAGTTACCTCATTGACGCCCAAGGCAAGATTGTCTGGGCCGGTCATCCGTCGGGGATGGATTTTGGAAAGACGGTGGATGCTCTATTAAAGCGATAAAGGGCATGGGCGGCGAAACCCAATTTCATCGAACTGCCGGGCTGCGAGCCGGATCGTCTTCTGATATGTCGCCCCGCCGGGGCTTGAAATTTTATTGATTCTGGTTTCTACAAATAGGTCGCTCCTGACGGAGCTTGAGCGGACAGGCAGTTTTGGTTTGTTGAGCCGCTTGCTTCATCCGACCAAACACGATACTTTGTCGGCATGAGCACGGTGGATTTGATTTATGAAAAGGCCAAGACGCTGCCCGGCAAATTGCAGTCGGAGGCGCTGGGCTTTGTGGAATATCTTGGCCGTCGCCGCGCCGCCAAAACGGAAGCCGCCGACTGGCAGCGGCTGGCGCGAGAGACGCAATCCCTCCCCGCCGCGCAAAATATCTCCGACGAGGATATCGCCGCCGAAATCGCGGCTTATCGCGCCGCCAAATGAGGGTGGTCGTTGACACGAACGTCGTGGTGTCCGCCATCCTGCGCGACCGGCTTCCTGAAAAAGTTTTGCTGTTCATCCTCGCCCGCCCGGATTTTGAATGGGTGGCTTCGCCGGAAATTCTGGCGGAATATCGCGAAGTTCTTCATCGTCCGAAATTCGGACTGCCGGATTCAATTTTATCGCAATGGGAGGAACGTTTTCGGTCGGCCATCGCCGAATGGCCTGTGGAAATTTCAGTTTCGTTTCCGCGTGATGTGACGGATGCAAAATTTCTGGAGTGCGCGTTGGCGACGGAAGCAGATTTTTTGATCACGGGCGACCGTGATTTCACCGAGGCGCGGAAACTTGGCCGGACAAAAATCATTTCGGTCAGCCGGTTTCACAAGCTTGTCTGCCAGCCTTTGAATTAAAATGGCCAAACCCAATTTCATCGAACTGCCGGGCTGCGGGCCGATCAAAATCCTTTTCGAGGATCGGTCGGTCATCGCGATTGACAAGCCGCGCGGCTGGATGCTCGTGCCGGATTCCTGGCGCAAGACGAACTGGAACCTCCAGACGGCGATTGATTCGTCCATCCGCGCGGATGATTTCTGGGCGCGCTCGCGCAATCTGCGCTATCTCCGGCACGTCCACCGGCTGGACGCGGACACGAGCGGCGTGATGCTCTTCGCCAAAAGCGAAGGCGCGATGCGCGCGATGGGCGAGCTGTTCGAGTCGCGGCGGATGGAAAAAACTTATCTCGCCGTCGTCGAAGGCGTGCCGCGCGAGACGGAATGGACTTGCGAACTGCCGCTCGGCCCGGACCCGAAAAATTTTGGCAAGATGCGCGTGGATAATTCGGAAGAAGGCAAGGAAGCGGAGACACATTTCCGCGTGTTGCAAAGCAACGAGCGGTTCACATTGATCGAGGCAAGTCCGCTGACGGGGCGCACCCATCAAATCCGCGTGCATCTGGCGGAATCGGGCAGCCCGATTGTGTGCGATGAGATTTATGGTCGCGTGCAAAAAGGCTATCGCCTCGGTTTGCGCGCGGTGCGGCTGGCTTACAAAGACACGTTCACTCGAAGGCCAGTGAACATCCTCGCGCCGACGGAATCATTCCTGAAGGAATTCGGCTTCACGCTTTCAAAGGAATTACAGCAGGAAAAATGGGTGCGGCGGATGACGGAAAATAAAAATCCGCAGATTACGCGGATTACGCAGATAAAAAATAATCCGCGTGAATCTGCGGAAGAAAAAATAAATTGATTAATCCGCGTATTTGACGGCGCAGCCGTAAGGCTTCGTCTGCGAAACTTCAACCGGCTTTCCGGCGATCACTTCATCAACCGCTTCGCGGACATAATTTTTTGCAGTTTTCGGATCGTGAAACGGGTCAGGCTTGTTGTCAATCGCGCCGTCATAGGCGAGCGTGCCGTCAGTGGCGATGACGAACATATGCGGCGTGGTTTCCATTCCGTAAAGATGGCCGATGGTTCCGGCGTTGTCGTCAATCCACGCCGTCGCCGTGATTTTTTTATCGGCAAATTCCTTGCGCGCCTGGTCGGGCGTGCGGTAGCTGAAATTTTTCTTGTTCGCGGAATCCACGAGCAGCCAGACGATGCCCTTTGCCGCCAAATCTTTTTGCGTTTCCTGCATCGCGCCGGTTTTGTAATGGTTCGCGTCGTAAGGACAATCGGAATTGTAGGACTCAATGACGACAATCTTGCCCTTGTAATCCGAGAGCTTGACGGTTTTGCCGTTGATGTCCGTGCCGGTGAAATCCGGCGCGGTCTTGCCGACTTCGATGGCAAAGGCGGACGCGGCCAGTGTTAAGGCGGCTAATAATGCTGATGAAGTTTTCATATGTTTAATAAGATGCAGGTTTTGACATTTGGTTTCAAGAAATGTTCAACGCGCCGCGCGGTCGAGCGCGTCCAAAACGATCTGGCGATAACCTGAAGGCAGTTGCAATGGCGATGGCTGCGGCAAAACGACTGCCGCCGCGTCGGGATTTTTTGGATAAACCAAAACCAGCGGCACGCCCGCGCCGCCGTATTTTGCTATTTCGGCGGTGATGAGCGGCGGCGTGCGCGTGTAATCGGCCAGAAAGGCTACGGCATTTATTTCCTTTAGCTTTGCGGAGACGGAATCGTATTCGAGCGCGGGTTTGACGATGGCGTTGCACGTCACGCACCAACTGGCGGTGAAATCCACGAGCACGGGCTTTCCGGCGGCGCGCGCCTGCGCGACGGCTTCGGGACTCCAGCGTTGCCAATCAATTCCGCCCGAAGAAACCGCCAGACTCGTTGCGTCCGTTTCGTTAATCATGTCGCGCCAATGCAATTTGTTTTCCAGCGCATAAGCGTAGCTGCCGGCGAGCAAAATTAATATGATTGCGAGCGCAATTCCTTTTCGCTTGCGGCCGCGCTGGACGAACTCGCCGAAAATCCATGTGGCGAAGGCGAGGCTGACTAGAAAAACTCCAAGCCAGAAAACGCGCGGGCCATAATCGTCGGAAGCGACGTTGAACAGCCACACGACTGTCGCCAGCATCGGGAAACCCATGGCGATCTTGAATTTTTCCATCCACGCGCCGGGCTTCGGCAAAAATTTCAGCCACGCCGGATTCCAGCTCAACAAAACGTAGGGCGACGCGAGGCCGAGGCCGACGGTAAGAAAAATAAAAATGATTGTCGCCGCGCTTTGCGAAAAGGCGAAGCCAAGTGCAGGCGCAAGAAACGGCGCGGTGCAGGGCGTCGCCAAAGTCGTGGCAAGAACGCCGTTGAAAAACGCGCCGCTTGCACCGTGCTTGGATGCGAGATTTCCGGCGGCGTCCAAAGTTTTTCCGCCGAGCGTGACTTCAAAGACGCCGAACAGGTTCAGCGCGACGAGCGTGACGAGCGTGGTCAGGCAGACGACGAAAATGGGGCTGCCGAATTGCATTCCCCAGCCGGCCTGATGTCCGGCGGCTTTGACGCTGATGACGATTGCCGCGAGAATGAGAAATGAAAACAAAACCCCGACGGCGTAAATCCCGCCGAGCGCGCGGACGCGGCGCGGCGAACTTTTGGCCTCGCTGACGAACCCGAGGATTTTCAGGGCGATGACCGGCAGCACGCACGGCATGATGTTCAAAATCAATCCGCCGATGAAGGCGTAGAGCAGCATTACAGGTAGGACAGGCGTCGCGCCTGTCCTACTCGCTGATGACGAACTGGGTTCGGAAATGTTAAGATTGAGTTCGCGCACTTCTGTATTGTCGGTGACGGAATCTGCGAGCGGATAGTTAATCAACAGCCCGTGTATTTCTGTTGGCCATGAATCGCCGAATTTTTTTATCGTCAGCCGCACAGGGTAGGTTGCTGAACGGCTGGGCAAAAGTTCAACTTTGGCGATTTCGTAAGCTTCAGACGGGTAGCTAAAAAAGTCCACAGCTTCTGGATGTAATTCAGAAACCCACTCATAAACAAGCGGACGCTTGTCGCCGTCGGGTGCGCCCGACCATGAGACAGTTTCGGTCGGAGTTGGGCGTGGAATTTTGCTTTTCCACGATTCAATTAGTTTCTCTTTAAAAAAATCAATCCGCTGTGCGCCAGCGGGGCGTTGGATTTGATTGCTGACTACAAGCGTGACTTGAACATCGGCTTTGGCCGGAATGCAAACGTCCTTGCATTCGAGCCAAGAGACATTTGCTTTCAAAGTGATTTGGCCTTCGGGCAAATTGGAATTGGTCTCAATCGTGAGTGGCACGATGAGCATCACTTCATCTTCGTAGCCGTAAGTCGTGACTTCGGCGGGCGGAAGTTTTTTGGGCAACGGCCATTGGATTTCGCCGGCAGTCACGCCGGGCGGCAATTGCCATTTGATTTCGGTTGCCATGCCCGCCGCTCCGGGATTTTTCCAGTAAGTGTGCCAGCCAGCGTCCATCTTCAGATCCACGGCGGCCCAAATCATGTCGCCGGGCTTTGCGGTGTCGGCGGACAAAACGAGTTGCACCTGCGTATGCGCCGCGCGCGCGGTCAAAGCCGCGAGGCCAAAGCAAATCAGGAAAACAAAAATGATGCGTCGCACGCTGATTAGATGCCAGATTAGCCGGAATGTTTGAAGTTATTTCGTTGCGCTGAATTTATTTCTGGAAAGCCGGGGCGTTTTCCGCCAGATTGTTTATTCGATATTTTATGGATGTAAAACTTCCCAAGCTCGGTGAAGGCGCGGATTCCGGCGTCGTGGTCAACATTTTCGTCCGAGAAGGTGACACGGTCGCGAAGGATCAGGCCATTCTGGAATTGGAAAATGAAAAGGCCGTGGCGTCAATCCCGTCCACGGGCGCGGGCGTCGTCGCCAAGGTTCATGTGAAGGCCGGCGACCGCGTCGGCGTCGGCGCACGGCTCATCTCGATCACGGAAAGCGGCCAGCCCGCTGCCGCGCCGGTTACTGCGGCTGCGCCAAAACCGGCGGCGAAAAAAGTTGTTCCGCAGGCTGCGCCGGAAACAGTCGAGGACGAGGACGAGAACGAGGACGAGTATGAAGCGGAAGTTTCCGATGAATATGTCGCCGCGTCGCCGTCCATCCGCAAAATTGCGCGCGAACTCGGCATCAACCTCGGCAAAATCCGGGGCAGCGAAGCGGGCGGACGCATCGTCATCGGCGACGTGCGCGCTTACATTCAACGCCTGGTAAAAGCTGCGGCAAAACCCGCGACTGCTGCCGCGAGCACGACTCCGGCGAAACCTGCGCCGGTGCAGATTGACTTTTCGCAGTGGGGACCGATTGTCAAAAAGCCCGTCACGCAATTGCGCAAGGTCATCGCCCGGCGCATGGCGGAAAGCTGGGATTCCGTCGTCCGCGTCACGCAATTTGACGACATTGATTTCACGCGCATCGGCGAGTTGCGTAAAAAATTTGCCGCCGATTATGAAAAGAAAGGCGTCAAGCTGACGCTAACGCCGTTTGTTTTGAAAGCGGTTTCGGAAACGTTGAAGAAGCATCCGATTTTCAATTCGAGCCTCGACGAAGTCGCGGGCGAAATCATCATCAAGGAATATATTCATCTCGGCATCGCGGTGGACACGGATCAAGGTTTGATGGTTCCCGTCATCCGCGACGTGGATAAAAAATCTCTGCTCGAGCTGGCGAAAGAATTGGAATCGCTCGCGGCCAAGGCGCGCGACCGGAAAATCACCGCCGACGAAATGAAAGGCGGCACATTCACGATTTCGAATCAGGGCGCAATCGGCGGCGCGCATTTCACGCCGATTGTCAATTTGCCGGAAGTCGCGATTCTTGGCCTCGGTCGTGGCGCGCTGAAGCCGGTCGTGCGCGACGGAAAAATCGAGGCGCGAATGCTCACGCCGATTGCGTTGAGTTACGACCATCGCGTGATTGACGGCGGCAGCGCGGCGCGGTTCGCGGTGGATTTGGCAAAAGCGTTTGAAAATTTCGGCGAAGATGCCGTGAAGATTTAATTTGTATGGATTCGATCAAAACAGAAATTGTTGTCGTCGGCGCGGGCCCCGGCGGTTACGCGGCGGCGTTTTACGCGGCGGACTTGGGCAAGCAAGTAATCCTCATCGAAAAGGAAAAGCGGCTCGGCGGCGTCTGTCTGAACCGCGGCTGCATCCCGTCGAAGGCGCTGCTTTACGCGACGCACCAGATTGTCAACGCGCGCGAATCGGCGCATCGCGGCATCACTTTCACCGAGCCGAAAGTGGACGTGGCAAAATTGCGCGAGTGGAAGGAAACCATTCTGACCAAATTGGGCGGCGGTGTGGCGGCGCTCGCGAAAATGCGCGGCGTGCAGGTCATCGCCGGGCGCGGCTATTTTGAAGGCTCGAACAAATTGCGCGTCGAGACGGAGCAGGGGCAGCTGTTCATCGAATACGAAACGGCCATCCTCGCCGTCGGTTCCGTTCCCGCGATGCCGAAAGCGTTTGACCTCGGCAACCCGCGCGTGATGACCTCCACCGAGGCGCTCGAAGTCGAGGACATCCCGGAAAATTTGCTCGTGGTCGGCGGCGGTTACATCGGCATGGAACTGGGAACCGTCTATGCCGGACTCGGCAGCAAGATTGTTTTGGTCGAGGCGATGGACACGATTCTCGCCGGCGCGGATGCCGACCTTGCGCGCCCCGTCGTGACCAACGCAAAAAAAATGTTCAAGGAAATCCGGCTCAAGGCCCGCGTCACGAAAATGGCCACGGTCGGCAAGCAGATCAAAGTTGAATCCGAATATAACGGCGAGAAACTTTCCGAACTTTACGACCGCGTTTTGGTTTCCGTCGGTCGCGTGCCGAACAGTGGCAACCTCGGCCTCCAAAACACGAAGGTGGAACTGGACGAAAAAGGTTTCGTGAAGGTCAACGCGCACCAGCAGACGGCTGATCCGGCCATCTACGCCATCGGCGACATCGCGGGCGGCATCCTGCTCGCGCACAAGGCGCACAAGGAGGCGCGCATCGCCGTCGAGAACATCAATGGCGAGGCCAGCTCGTTTGAAAGCGTGATCCCCGCCGTCGTGTTCACCGACCCGGAAATCGCCTGGTGCGGCCTGACCGAAACCGAGGCGAAGGAAAAGGGCGTGAAATATCAGGTGGCGAAATTTCCGTGGTCGGCGTCCGGCCGCGCGCTTTCGTTCGACCACACGGACGGCCTGACCAAAATCATCGCCGACCCGGAAACTGACCGCGTGCTGGGCGTCGGCATCACGGGCGCGGGCGCGGGCGAACTGATTGCCGAGGCCGTGCTCGCCATGGAAATGGGCGCGACGGTCGAGGACATCGCGCTGACGATCCATCCGCATCCGACGCTGTCCGAGACGCTGATGGAATGTGCGGACGCCTATTACGGCCACGCGACGCACACGTTCACGAAGAAAAAAGCGGCGGAGTGAACTGGTCACAATTCGTGACCAGCTCAAAAGCAGAGGATGTCACAGATTGTGATAACCTGCCGGAATAGGTTTGGCGGGGTTCAAGGTCACAAATCGCGACCTTGGACATTTTGAAAATTAAACATGAGGCGTCCCGCGCGCGCCATGCCAAAAACGCGAGACTTCAATCATCCGTTTTTCCGGTCGCACACGATAAACAATCCGATACGACTTATGGATGATTTCACGGATGTCCGGCTCGTCAAATTCAGGAACGACGCGTCCCATTTCAGGAAACGAAACAAGCAGCCGGGTTTTGGCAATCAGTTCGCGCCCGAAACTTTCGGCGCGGGCGGGATTGTCGAAGGAAATGTAGCGGACAATCTCCCGCAAATCCTGAATCGCGCGCGGTGATAAGATTACTTTGAAATCCATGAAGGCAGCTGCTTCTCGACTTCATCCAGCGGCAAACCTTCGCCGCGATCCAATTGAGCAAACCCTTCGCGCACGCCTGCGATGAACTCAATCTCCCGCGCGATGTCGGTCAACGACGCATCGTTTGGTAATTTCTCCATCAAGTCAGCGACAATTTGTTTGTTGCTCATGGCTGTAATTCTAACATCTGGATTTCAAGTGGCAACTCGCTTAATAAAATCATTAAACTTTCTCGCCTAAAATTAATTTTGCTTCCTTGATGTCGATTTTGGCTTTGTGTCCATGCTTTTCGAGAAGATAAAGCAAGTTTGCTCCATTCATCAACGTGAGCGGTTTTCCCTTGGCGAATTCATAAGCATCCGGTCCGTAGTCGGTAGTTGTGATTAAAATTCCTTTCATAGCGCCTTCGTTGAGAACTGTTCCCCATAATTCCCTCACAAAACCGACACCGACAGTATTTGTGTATCGTTTCGCCTGAATCACAATTTTGCCGCCGTGAATTGGGTCGGGGTCAAAAGCAACTGCATCTACTCCACCGTCTCGGCTCGCTTGCGTAACTTTCACCTCGCCGCCATTTTTATTAAATTCCTGCTGGAACAATTCACGAATCAATTGCTCAAAATCTTCCCAATCCATCGCAGCGAGATTGAATCGTTCGTCAAGTTGTCCCGCGACTTCTTTAGACGCAATAAACCTTTTATCTTCGCGACTGATATTCAAAACAGGCGGAATTGGCGTGAGGCTGTGTAATTGTGAACTTCCAACACCTTTGAGAGCTTTGAAACAAGTTTTGGGATCAACATCGTTCAGATTTATGTCTTGAAACTCTTCTTTTTTCGCCTCAACGGAAAGCAGACAACCGTTCGTTATTTTACCAGTTGCCTTGTCAATCGATTTTACCCAGCCGTTGAAAACGACGGCATTTAATGCGCCCACTATATCTGCATCGAACAATTCATAAATCGTTCGGAGACAAATTTGGTAAAGAAGATTACTGTAATTTCGATTTGATTCGCTTTCCGACAGAGACACTTCAACAAACTCATCTTTGGCTTTGACGTATTTGACTTCTTTCAGGTCAGGCAAATGTTCGGGAGCCGGCAGTGAATAATCAATGACGAGAATTTTGCTTGCAGTGATATACTCAAAATTAAAGTCCTGTGGAAAATTGTCGGGATATTTTGAAGCAGAAAGAACAAGCTCGCAATAATCTGTGACTGCATCCGGCAGCAATGCCTCGTAATCAGCTTTCCGTTTTTCAACCGCCTCATTTTCTTTTGCGAGAGTTTGTTCATGCTCAAGTCGTCCAGCATTCCACTGATTGATAGCGGCAACACCTGCGTCATAACGCTTTTGATTTTCTATTTGAACTTTTGGAACAGCTTCTTCCCATGCGGCACGATCGCGAAGATAAAGTTCGTTTGCCTGCTTTTTATTTTCCGCTTCAATTTGTTGCGCTCTTTCTATCCAAGCAGCGTGCTCGTTTGCGTAAAGCTCGTTAGCAGTTTGGATTTTCTTTTCAGCTCGCGATTTAACAAGTTTGTCGAAGAAGCCGAGGCTGGGCTTATATCGCGTATCGCCTGATTGCGGTTCTGGTTCTGGATTGGGCAGAGGTTGATATTTGATGTCGTCGGGTTTCGGTTCGTATGGATATTCACGATAGCTGGGCGCGATTGGTTCAGGAGTTGGATACGGGTCTGTGCGTTTTAGCTTTTCCCATTTAACAGCGTGTTTAAGTTTTAATGCGCTGCGAAGCGTGTTTTGAATTTGTTCCAACTCCGTTTTTGCATCTTCAGTTCGCTGTGCAGCTTCTTCGAGTTTGTCTTCGACATCTTGCTGGCGTTCCTCGCGCGAACGAATACGACTTCGCCGTTCTTGTTCCTTCGAGTTTTTCTCGTGCTCCTTTCTTTGCTTCCGGCTGTATTCTTCATCCCAACTGAGTTGCAATGCCTTCGCCTTCGCTTGAACGACATAATGATCCGTTCCTGAAACAACTCGGTATTTACCCAAGCCGTTATGACTGACTTCGACTGTATAGCGAGGCAGCATATCTGATTTGTTTTGAAAAATACCAATCCGTTAAGCTGAAAGGCAAGACAGTAGAAATTATTTTGTGGCTAGACCACAAATTTTAACTCACAACCGGCTTCGTTTCCGCATTCAATTTGCCCTGCGGCCAGAACGGTTTGCGGAAGGCGTCGGTGAAATCGTAGCCGTTCTGGAAATCGTCGCGCGTGTCCTTTTCCGTCTTGGCGAGCAGGCTGATCTCGACCATGTTGAAAACGATCTCGCCGAAATCCCGGCTGTTGCGCACGCCCCATTCCTCGAACACCGTCACGGCCATCGGGCCGAATTCCTTCAGCGCAAACTGCCGGATGCCGTCGAGCAGTTCCTGCCCGGTGATGTGGCGGATCGGCCCGCGATTTTCCCGGCCGATGATTTTTTGCGTGAAGTCGAGCGCCTCGCGCACGAACGCGTAGGCGTCGCGCGCGTAACGCGGGTCGCGCGCGAGGATTTGCTCCACGGCTTCGTCGAAATTGATTTCGTGCATTTGATTAACGTGCGGCCTGCGCGGTGGTTGTCGTCGGCGGATGCGCGGTGCGATATGTCTTGACCGCCCAGCCGGTCAGCAACAATCCCAAAACGACGGCGAGAAACAACTGCTCCTGTTTCGTCAGACGATTCACGAAGGCAATATAATGGTTTGTCGGCTTCGCGGCAACTCAACTGTGCAAGAGACGTAGCGGCTTTCGGCAGAAAGCCGCACTCTTCGATTTCCAAAAAGTATGCGGCGCTCTGCCGAGACGCCGCTACGGTTGATGGATGCCTTTGCAGAGGTGAAATTTTACCGCCGCCATGGTTGCTGGACGATTCGCGGGCGGATGGGCGGCGGCAGTGGAATTTTTGGCGGCGGCACGGGTGCGGCGGGCGGAGGCTGCATTTTTATCGTGGGCGCGGGCGCGGCGGGCGGCTTGATTTCCGAAAGTTCCGTCCGCGCCGCTGCGTCGCCGATTTTCATTTCGGGAAATTTCATCTCGCCCATCTCGAAATCCTTGAACGAACCGGCCGCGCCAATCGTCGCGAAATCCGTTTTCAGCATTTGCGGCTGCGGCTGCGCAAGCAATGCGTCGTAGCCGTTCACGACCCAGTCGAGTTTTCCTGTCCCGACATCAATCAGCAGTCCATGCACCGGAATTTTCGGGCCGATGAGCGGGCTGTTGCGCGCGAAATCGCACGCCTTGATGACGTTCTGCCGTTCCGTTGCGAACATCCCGAAAAATTCGTTGATGTTTTCCGGCAGACGATTTCGCTCGACGCCGAGCGCCTTCAGCTTGTCGAGCAATTGCGAAGTCGTGGTCTTGCAGACGTGGCAATCCGTGTGGCCGATGATGGCGATCTCGCGTCCGCCCTTGACCGCGCACGCCAGCGCAAGCGAGCGCATGGTGCTGCTCAACGTGCCGGTGATGATGTTGCCCGCGTTGCGCAGCCAGATGAACTGCTCGGCGGGCAGCGCCAGCGCGTTCGGAAAAAAAGCGTTCAGGCGCGGGTCAATGCACGTCAGCGTGATGACCGGCAATTCGTCCGCGAAATCCACCGGATGCAGACCGGCGCTCGCGTCACCGGCGACCGCGCGATGATTCGCGTCAATGATGGCTTCGAAGAGGCGCATAAAATTGTGAATCAAAACAAAGCATCCACATCTTTTGCCCAGCGGACATTTAGCTCGTTGGTGTAATAGTCTGCTGCTGGATGAGCCGCTCTACCTTCAATTTTGAATGCCGCTATTCCATGAGGAAGAATCGTAACGCCGCTGTAACTGTCGTCATTCACTTTAATGACATCAATCAGCTTGCCGAATTTATCAAAAAACTGCGCTTCGACGCTGACATCTTTCCACGCGATGGCACTGTTATTTGTAAGTGTTCCAACCACGGTCACCGTTAAATTGGAATTGGCAATTCTCTGGCTAAATTGAGAATCAATCACGCCAATTTCATTACGGTAAGTGGCAAACTGTTCTTTTGGGCCAAATGTCTTTTCGATAACGGCGAAAAGAAAAATAAAGGCAATCATCCATAGTGAAGTCCAAAGTGTCGCCACCGCTTGCGGATTTTTGAGTGACCATTTCTTCTGCCAGCTTCGGCAATGCGGACATATCTTCGCCGCCGCTTTGATTGTTTCAGCACAAAGCGGACAGGTTTTGGTTTGTTCATTTTCCGCCATAAATTCAGTTTTTATTCAATTGTCGGAACCGTGATTCAATTTTTTCCAACTTGTGAATTTCTTTTGAAACAAATTTGTTTGATCACAGCTTGAATTCTTCCCGGACGATTGCCAGAAGCTCGCTTTCCTTGTCCGCGATTTTATTGTCGCTCGCGATCAAATCCTCCAGCTCGGCGCAGGCTTTCCGGCGGATTTCTGGCGTGGGGAATTGCCTGGCGATGTCGGCCACAAAATTGCGCGTGGACTGGGGCGATTCAAGATGCTGCCGGGCGCGGGCAAAACTGGCGTCAATGAACCGGTCGCGGTCGCTTTCAGACGGAAAGGTTATCGTGTCCAGCACGGCGTCAATCTTTGCGTCCTCCGCGTCCGCCAGGCTGCCGTCGGCATACATTCCGATGATCAGCAAATCCAGCAGCGTCTTTTTTTGCTCGTCGGTGAATCCAATCAAGTCCATGGATGCAATTCAGTTTTGATTATGATTTTGCCGGACCGTCTTCGTCCTTGCCCATCGCCTTACGCAGCGCGGGAACCTGTTCGAGCAATTTCTCAAACTTCACGCCGGTCAAACTTTCGATGATGGGCGGCAACTGGCTGATGATCGTCGTCACGTCGCCGGTCAGCTTGCTCGCGCCGCCGCCGGGGCCGGGGCCGGCGTTGATGATGACCATCTTCTCGGTCTTGGCCAGCGGCTCGCTGATCTTGCCCGCGATCTCCGGCATCACGCGCATGATCATTTCGATGACGGCGGCTTCGTTGTATAGCTTGAACGATTCCGCCTTCACGCGCATCGCCTCGCCGGTCGCCTTGCCCTGCGCCTCGATGACCTCGGCTTGCGCCAGACCGCGCGCCTTGTTGGCATCGGCTTCGGCGAGACCAGTTGCTTTCACGACATCGGCTCCGGCAAAACCCGTGGCCTTCGTCGCGGATGCGGCACCGGCGGCCTCGGTTTCCAATTGGAATTTCCGCGCGTTCGCCAGCGTCTCCACTTTGTAGCGCTCGGCGTCGGCGGGTTTTTGCACGGTTGCTTCGAGCTCGCGTGATTTGCGCTGGATTTCCTGCTGTTGCAGCTCGATGTTTTTCTGCTTCTCGATGATTTGCACCTGCACTTCTTCGGCCTTCACGAGCTGGTTGGTCTTGAATTTCTGCAAATCATACGCGAGGTCGGCCTGCGCTTTTTGCACGTTCACCGTGGCCTGATATTGCGCGACGTTCGACTGGTAATCGCGTTGCGCCTCGGCCACTTTCGTATCGGCAATAAATTTCGCCTCCTGCCCGGCCTGGTTCGCCTGCGCGGAACGGATGACGGAATCGCGGTCGGCTTCGGCTTGCGCGATGATGGCGTCGCGCTTGACCTGCGCGATGCGCGGTTTGCCGAGCGCGTCGAGATAACCTTGTGTGTCGCGGATGTCGCGGATGGTGAAGCTGACGATGGTCAAACCCATGTTAGCCATGTCGCCCGCTGCGACTTCCTGAACTTTCGAGGCGAACGCATCGCGGTTCTGATAAATTTCCTCAACCGTCATCGTGCCGAGAATTGCGCGCAAATGACCTTCAAGCGTCTGCATCGCGATGTTCTTGATGTCGTCAACGCCCTTGCTCAAAAATTGTTCGGCGGCGGTCGCGATGGAAATGTCGTCGCCTTTCACTTTAGTTTGCGCGACGCCGTCCACTTTCACCGGCACGCCTTTGCTTGTATAAACTTCCGGCGTCTGCACATCAATCGTCAGCAGTTCGAGCGAAAGGATGTCCACTTTTTCCAGCACCGGCCAAACGAACACGCCGCCGCCCTTGACGACGCGGAAGCCGACTTCGCGCGTCGTGCCGTCGGCCTCGACGAGCTTGTGCTTGCGGCCGGAAACGACGAGCACCTGGTTCGGGCCGACCTTCGTGTAGCGGCTCGCCCAGATAATGACGAAGATAAAAAAGACAAACAGGATCGAGCCGACACCGATGACGATGTTCATCAGCGAGGCTTCGGCGAGCAGGGGAGTCAGGTTCATAATCGAGTTGATAGTTGGTGGTTGAGGGTTGAGAGTTTTCTAATTGGTTGCTTCGACGTAAAACTGGGAGCCGACGATGCGCGTTATCTTCACCGTCTTGCCGTTCGAAATGGTGCCGCCATTTTCCATGCGCGCCGGGGCCGTGTAGCGCGAACCGGCCTGCGTGTAGGAAATTTCGCCCACGCCGTTCGCGGGAATCGGCGTGACGATGGCGGCGGTCAGGCCGATCAATTGCGCGACGCGCGATTCGCTGGAGCCTTCCGTTTTTTTGAACATAGTGTTGAACAACCACAACACCAGCAGCGCCACCGCCAGCGCGCCGAAGAATGAAATCGGCGCATTGATCCAGACGCTTTGCGTCGCATCAATTTTGGAAAAAATCAAACCAATCGCGCCGAACGCCGTGACAAAGCTCGCCAGCACCGTCGGGCTTAAAAATGAAATTCCCGGCACGCCGTCGCCGCCGAGCCCGCCGTCCGCATGGCCGCCCATGCCGACATGGACTTCGCCGTGGCCGCCGAACAAATGCCCGAAGACCGCGCTGAACACCGTGAAGATCAAACCCGCGACCAGGCAGATTGCGTAGATGACATCAATGCTCATAATTACCTCGCTGGTTAGTTGTTGCCAAAGTTAAAACCCGCCTGACTGCCAATGCAAGCCGGAAAGGGAAAACGGTTTGTCTTCAGATTTCCTGTCGCCGGCTCCATCAAACACCATTTCGCCGCGCGTTGCATTTACAATTTTGCCCCAAGTTTGTAATCACTTCCCGCGAAAGAAAGCGGTGCTAAAGCAACCGCAGTCCATACGCTTCGCGAAATTTTATGCGGACGGTTCGCGCGAAGCGTCTGGACTGCGGCGGTTCACCGCCGCTTTTTAACGCTTGCCAACCATCGCTATCTTTTTAATCGTTTCGCCATGGAATCACACGAACTGCTACGCGAAATTTTCGAGAAGAAGACGCCCAAGGAAGTCTCCGCCGACCTCGAACTCTCGACCTCTATGATCTACAAATGGGCGCAGCCGCGCGAAGGCGAGGGCAGCGGCGTCGAAAATCCGCTCGACCGCATCGAGGCGCTGCTCCAAAGCACCGGCGACCAGCGGCTCGTCCAGTGGATCTGCCAGCGAGCGGGCGGATTTTTTATTTTGAATCCCAAGAACGCGCCGCATCCGCATTATCTCATCCCGGCCACGAACCAGATCGTGCAGGAATTTGCCGACCTGCTTGCCGTCATCGCCACCGCCGCCGCCGACAACCAGATCACGCCCGCCGAGGCGAAGCAAATCCGCGCGCGCTGGGAGGAATTGAAATCCGTCACGGAAGGTTTCGTGGAATGTTGCGAGGAGGGGAATTTTAACAAGCTTCACAAACATTCCGGCAAAACGGCGGCGACGGATCGGGTTTCAGGCGAACGGGTGCAGTAATTCCGCCTAGTTTTCGGGATTGTTTCCGAATACCTTTTCCGCCCGACATCAATTTGAAATGACAAAAGATTCAACCGTAATCCCGTCGCTGCCGCCCGGCGTCAAACTCACCACGCTCGACAACGGCCTCGTCATCATCGTGCGCGAAGATCACAGCGCGCCGGTCGTCTCCGCGCAGGCGTGGTGCGCGGCGGGCAGCATCCACGAAGGCCGCTGGCTAGGCGCGGGGCTTTCGCATGTGCTCGAACACATGCTCTTCAAAGGCACGACGACGCGCCCCGGCAGCCGCATTGACCAGGAAGTGCAGGAAGCCGGCGGTTACATGAACGCCTACACGAGTTTCGACCGCACGGTTTATCACATTGACGTGCCGAACACCGGCGCGCGCACGGCGATAGATATTCTATGCGACATCATGCAGCACGCGACGTTGCCGCCGGATGAACTCGCGAAGGAACTCGACGTCATCCGCCGCGAAATGGACATGGGTCAGGACAATCCCGCGAGCCGCTCCGGTCGCCGGCTTTTTGAAACCGCCTACACGAAAAGTCCGTATCGCTTCACCATCATCGGCTACCCGGACATCTTCAACGAACTGAAACCGGAAAACATCCGCGATTACTACACGGAAAAATACGCGCCGAACAATGTGTTTTACGTCGTCGCCGGCGACGTGAAGAACGACGAAGTCATCGCGCAAATCAAAACCGCTTACGAAAAAACCAAAGCGCGCGCGCTGCCGCCAAATTATTTGCCCGCCGAACCGAAGCAAACTGCGCCGCGCGAAATCATCGAGGAAGCGCCCATCGAACTCGGCCATTTTCATTTCGCATGGCACATCCCCGAATTGCGTAATCCCGACGTGCCAGTTCTTGACGTGTTGTCCGTTTTGCTCGGCAGCGGACGCAGCTCGCGCCTTTATCAGCAAGTCCGCGAGCGACAAGGCGTCGTGCATCACGTTGACGCGTGGACTTACAATCCCGGCAGCACAGGTCTGTTCGGCATGAGCGCAGTTGTGGACGCAGACAAATTCACCGCCGCCCGCGACGCGATGCTCGCGGAGATCGAGAAAATAAAATCCATGTCCGTCTCCGCCGACGAAGTGCAGAAGGCCGTGAAACAATTTATCTCCGCAACTTTGTCCGCACGCAAGACGATGGAAGGGCAGGCGCAAAATCTTGGCGGCAACTGGCTCGCCGCGAATGACCTGAATTTTTCAGAGCGTTACCTCGCCGCCGTGAAAAATGTTTCGCACGCCGATGTCCAGCGCGTCGCCCGCCATTATCTCACGGCAGAAAACCGCACGCTCTACGCGCTGCTGCCAAACGGCACGTCGCCGAAAATTTCTGCGGCGATTGAAAAGAACACCGACCATCCAGTTCAAAAATTCACATTGTCGAACGGCCTGCGCTTGCTCGTGAAGGAAGACCATCGCCTGCCGTTCGTGGAATTTCGCGCGGCCTTAAAAGGCGGCGTCCTCGCGGAAACTCCGGCGAACAACGGCATCACTTTGATGCTCGGCAAAATGCTTTTGCAAGGCACGCAAAAGCGCTCCGCCGAAAAAATCGCGACGGAAATCGAATCCGTCGGCGGCCACATTGACAGCTACGGCGGCAACAACAGTTTCGGCGTGAACGCGGAAGTCTTGAGCAGTGATTTTACGACTGGTCTTGATTTGCTCGCCGATGTTTTGCTGAACCCCACCTTTCCCAACGCGCCACTCGAACGCGAACGCGAGGTGCAAATCGCCAGTATTTACGCGCGCAAAGACGATTTGCTCAAAAGCGCGAGCGTGGCGATGCGCCGCACTTTGTTCGGCGAAACCGGCTACGGCCTTGATTCGCTCGGCACGGAAGCATCGGTTGGAAAAATTTCCGCCGCCGATTTGAAATCGTTTCACCGGGCCTTCGCCGCGCCAAACAATTGCGTCCTCGCCATTTATGGAGATGTGAAAGCAAATGAAGTCAGGGCCGCCGTGGAAAAAGCGTTTGCGAACTGGGCAACCAACAGGAATTCAGAATTCAGAATTCAGAATTCAGAATTAAAGGAAGCGAAACGCGTTGAAGAAATTCGCGACAAAAAACAGGCCGTGCTGGTCATCGGTTTTCGCGGAACGACTTTGTTTGACGCCGACCGTTACGCGCTGGAATTAGTTCAGGAATCATGCAGCGACCTCGGATCACGATTGTTTTTGCGCGTGCGCGAGAAATTGGGATTGGCGTATTACGTCGGCGCGCAAAATTTCATGGGACTCGCGCCGGGCTATTTTGCGTTTTACACCGGCACGGAGCCGTCGAAGGCCGCACAGGTCGAAACTGAATTGCTCAAAGAAGCGGAATTGTTGCGCGCCGAAGGCTTGAACGCGGAAGAATTGAAACGCGCGAAGGCGAAAATCATCGGGCAGAGAAAAATCGCGCGGCAGGAACTCGGCGGCCTCGCGCAGGCGCAGGCGCTCGACGAACTTTACGGCCTCGGCTTTGCCTACGGCGACAGCGAAGACGCGAAGTTCGATGCCGTCACGCTGGAACAGGTCAAAGCTGCGGCGCAAAAATTTCTCAAGCCGGATGCGTTCGTGGTTTCAATCGTGAAGCCGCAATAAATTTCAAACGTAAAGCGCGTTCTGCAAATCGTGCGACAGCACGCTCATGAAGGCGTAGCGGCGGTCAGGTTCGCGCGCGAGGCACTTGAGAATTACTTTTTCCAGCGCGTGCGGGATTTCCGGATTGTGTTCGCGCGGCGGAACCGGGCCGACTTCGTCCAATTGCGCGGCGAGAATTTCCGCCGGCGTCTCGCCGGGAAACGGTTTTTGATTCGTCAGCAATTCATACGCGGCGACGCCGTAGGCAAAAATGTCCGTGCGCGAATCAATGCCCTCGCGTTTCAATTGTTCCGGCGCCATGTAGCCGGGCGTGCCGGGATTTTTTGAAAGTTTCAGCGGCTTTTCGGGAATCGGCTGCGCAAGGTCGAAATCAATCAGACGGACATTTCCATTGCGCGTGACCAGGACATTTTCCGGCTTGAAATCCAGGTGCATGAAACCGCTTTCATGGACGTGCAACAGGCCGGAAGCCATGTCGAGCAGGATTTGCGCGACGTTTTCGGTCAGCAGCGGGTCGTGCCGTGCGAAAAGTTCCTTGAGGTTCGCCGCCTCGACGTAATCCATCACGAGATAATGCGTGCCTTCTGCCTTGCCATGCTCGACGTAGCCGACGATGAATTCGCTTTCATTCAATTTGGAAAGCACCTCGCAGCCGCGCACAAAACGGCGGCGCGCAAGCAGGTTGAACCGCAGCTCTTTTTTCAGTTTGCGCAGCGCGTAAGGCTTGCCGCGCCCGTCGGTGACGAGCCAGATTTCCGCCATGCCGCCGCTGTTGAGCAGTTCCTGCGGATAAAATTTTCCGGCGAACCGCTGCTGGTTCGCCCCGGCCGCCGCCGCGTCTGGTAGTTTGCCCGCCATCTTGGCAAAAAATATCATGACGCGACGGTGCACGCGAACAAAAGATTTTCACTGGCCGATGCCGGGCGCCAGTTTCGGGCCGCAGGCTTGATGCTGTAAAATCAGGTTGCTTTTGGCGGTAAAAAAAATCATCATCGCATCATGCGGCCTCTTTCCGCGCTGGTCATTTACATCGTCTTGGTTTTCATCGGCGGCGCGCTGCTGGCACCGTGGCTGTGGTGGCTCGCGCAAAACGGCGCGCAAACTTTTCCGGGAATCGCCGCCGCGCCGTTCCACCGTTTTGTTGACCGCTCGTTTCTCATTGTCGCGCTCGCCGGACTCTGGCCGCTGCTGCGCGCGCTCGGGGCAAAATCACCGCGCGACATGGGAATCGTTCCGCCTTACGGCCAGTCCAAAAAACTTTTCGGCGGGCTGGCGCTCGGTTTTTTCTCGCTGGCCGTTGTCGCCGGGCTGGCCGTCGGTTTTCACGACCGCGTTCTGGTGGAAAATCTCGGCGCGCACAAAATGGTCGGAACTGTTTTCGGAGCGGTTGCCACGGCGGCGGTGGTCGCCGCGCTTGAGGAAATTTTGTTTCGTGGCGGGATTTTCGGCGGGCTGCGGAAATTCATTTACTGGCCGGTTGCGCTCGTCATCAGCAGCGCGATTTACGCGCTCGCGCATTTTTTCCAACGCGCGGAGTTCACCGACACGATCACCTGGCATTCCGGTCTTGAACTGCTCCCGCCCATGTTGCGCGGTATTGCAGATTTTCACGCGCTGGTGCCGGTATTTTTCAACCTTACGCTCGTCGGGATTTTGCTCGGCCTCGCGTATCAGCGCACGGGCAATTTGTATTTTTCCATCGGCCTGCATGCCGGCTGGATTTTCTGGCTGAAAACTTACGGCGCGTTCACGGCTGGCGCGTCTGGTGCGACATCTTGGTTTTGGGGAAGCGAAAAAATGATTGACGGCTGGCTCGCGTTTTTTGTCCTCGCGCTCATGCTTGTCAGTTTCAAATTTTTGCCGCTGCAAAAACGGACGCCGTTTCAGATTCCATAGCGCGGAAAGATCGTCCTCGTCCTCGTTTTTTTCGATTACGATTACGATTACGAGGACAAAAAACCATGAAGGCAACTTTGCAAAACTGGCTTAACACCGGCCTCGGTTTTTTCTACCCGGAAGTCTGCCAGCTTTGTGAAGACGAGCGCGCGACGGCGAAGGACGGCTTCGTTGGTGCGAAGTGTTGGGCGCATGTCCGCTTCATCCGTCCGCCGTTTTGCGCGCGCTGCGGTTTGCCGTTTGAAGGCGACATCACGACGACGTTTGAATGCACGAACTGCCGCGACATGGAATTGCATTTCAGTTCCGCGCGTTCCGCCGTCGTTGCGAAAACCGTCGTGCTGGAGGCGATCCACCGTTTCAAATACCAGCGCGCGCTGTGGTTTGAAAATTTTCTGGCGGATTTTTTTTTGCGCGAAGCGTTGCCGGTTTTGCGCGGGCAAAAATGGGATTTCATCGCGCCGGTTCCGCTGCATCCGGTGAAACACCGCGAGCGCGAATTCAACCAGGCGGAAATTCTCGCCAAGCATTTGAGCGACGCCGCAAAAATTCCGCTGAACGCAAAACTGCTGCGGCGTGTCAATCCCACCATGACCCAGACACGGCTGACCAAGCAGCAGCGCGCGGAAAATATGCGCGGCGCGTTTGCGGTGCGCGCCGGCGTGAAGTTGGCCGGCGAAAAAATCATCCTCGTGGACGACGTGTTCACGACCGGCGCGACGACGAACGCGTGCGCGCAGGCGTTGCGGGCGGCGGGCGCGGGCGCGGTTTGCGTCTGGACAGTGGCGCGCGGGCTTTAGTATTGTTTTATCAATCAAATGGACACGACTTCGTTCACGAAGAAATCAATCGGCGGCGTTGCCACCATGGAACCGGCGCTGACGCCGCCGATTACGCACGCACAGACGACGTTCGCCAAAAAAACCAAGATCGGCACGGGCAAGTCCAAGACCAAGAAGCGCGACATTCCTGAAGGACTGTGGACGAAATGCCCGACGTGTGCGACGATGATTTTCGACAAGGAGCTGGATGAAAACTTGAAGGTCTGCCCGAAGTGCAACCACCATTTTCCCATCGGCTCGCGCGAACGGATTCACTCGCTCGTGGAAACCTGCACGTTCGAGGAAATGGATGCCGCCATGGCGAGCGTGGACGTGCTGGGTTTCAAGGGCGTGGCGACCTATGCCTCCAAACTGGAAGCCTACAAAAAAAACACCACGCTCAAGGATGCCGTCGTGACCGGCCTTTGCAAAATCGGCGAACAGCGCGTCGCGCTGGGCGTGATGGATTTTAATTTTCTCGGCGGCTCGATGGGCTCGGTCGTGGGCGAAAAACTGACGCGGCTGATTGAACGCGGCACGGAAAAGGAACTGCCGGTCGTCATCATTTCCACGAGCGGCGGCGCGCGGATGTATGAAGGGATGTTCAGCCTGATGCAGATGGCCAAGACTTCCGCCGCGCTCGCGTATCATGCGCAGCACCGGCTGCCTTACATCAGCGTCCTCACGCATCCGACCACGGCGGGCGTGATGGCGAGCTACGCGACGCTGGGCGATTTGATCCTGGCCGAGCCGGGCGCAATGATTGGATTCGCCGGACCGCGCGTCATCAAGGACACGACGCAGGCGGAACTGCCGCCGGGATTTCAGACCGCCGAATTTCTGCTCGACCACGGGCTGATTGATGCTATTGTTTCGCGCCGGGAAATGAAGGCGCAATTGATCGAGTATCTGAATTTTCTCGCCGTCAGAAAAAAAGCCGCTGCTTCGTGAGTTTTTTCAACGACTTCAAAATCCTTTGACCAGATCGGGAAGGGGATGCCGAAAGTCATTTCCCACGCCATTTTTGGTTGGCATGGCTGATGCTTGACGACTGGTGTATGCACAAAACATATTTCTACATCATTGCGATGCTGCTGCCGCTGGCGGCAATCGTCGCGCGGGCGATGGCGAAGCTCAAAGTTGAGGTTCCCGTTGGTTATCAGGACGAAAACGGTTTCCATGCCGGCACGAGCCGCGCGGAAAACAAGACCAACTGGCCTCCGTTTTGGTGATTCGCGGTTTGTGAGCCGGGCGGATGCGCCCAAAAACTGGCGGCTGTCTGACCATATTTGGGACAGTCGCGGGACAGTTGCATCGGGCGTTTGCGGGTGACGGTCTGGCGGGCTGGTTTCGGTTTCTTTTTCACTTCGGGTTTTCTTCGTCGCGATTATTCCATTTCCATTCTCTCATTTTTTTTCATGCGCGAGGGCTGGCCTGTTCCGGGACGGCGGCGGTGAAAAGCGGACAGCGGTTTTGATTTTGCGTCCGGGGATTTTTTGACCCGGCGGATTTTTTCCCGGCGCGGCGAGATTTTGCCCAATTGTTGTGCAGGTTTGTATCGCCTTTGGTCGCAAAAAAAACTTTGCCAGCCGGCCCAAAACCATCTGGAGGTGGCAGCCTTTTTGCTTTTCGGATCCTGCAAAAAGATTGTTATGAACGCCGGACGAAAAGCGGTTTTGAAAAAGTGGCTCAAGCTTGCGGTGGTGGTTTTGTTTTTGGCGGGCTTCAATTTGTCGGCGCACGCGGCCCAGAGTTTCTCGCTGGCGTGGAATAAAAGTTCGGACAAAAAAGTCACCGGCTATTTTCTTTACTACGGAACGGAAAGCGGCAACTACACATCCAAAATCAATTTTCCCAAACAGACAACCGCCGCCAAGGTTCCCGGCCTGAAAGAAGGGCAGACCTACTATTTCGCGGTTGCCTCGTATGACGCGCAGGGGGTTGAAAGTGTTCCGTCGAAGGAGGTCACGTTTATTGTTCCGGGCGCGCTGGTTTTGAGTCCGAGGTCAAATCCCGGTGATCCGGCGCGCGTGAAATTTCCCGTGGCGCCGAAGCATTGGTATGAAATCCAGGCCACGCAGGATTTGCACAACTGGGTCACCATCGCAAAAACCACCAAGGCCACGGCCAATGCGTGGGTTGAATATGCCGACGCCGGCGCGAGCGCCTGTCAGCAGCGTTTTTACCGGCTGGTGCTTCATTGAAGGCGGGCAATTTTTTGGGGGCTAGAAAGCTGGTTTGGAAATTGTTTCAATGCTTTTGCCGTTTTACGGTTCCCGGAAGAATGGAAATACGTTTCTCTCCGGCTCCGCATCGGTGCTCGTTTGGATCAAGCCCAGATTGGGGGCGTTCTTGTCCATGATCACATTTCCGGTCATCACCCGGTCGTAAAGCAGGACACCGCGTAATCCCACGGCCAACGTCATGCCGGGTTTGGAGACGCCTTGTTTCATGAGTGCTGCCTGTGCGGAAGCCCAGGCCAGTTCGCCCAGCGCGTCTTTGGCCTCGGCGGTGAAGTGGCGCATTTCCGGCACATGAACAATCACGGCGCATTTGGAATCTTGAAGCTCGCAGTAGGCGATGTATTCATGTTTGGTGATGGACAGGCCGTTGGGGTCTCCGCCCGTAAAGAGCGACTTGTCCAGCAACTTCATGCTTGTTGAAAAATCGGCGGCGATTGCGACGGCTTTTGGGGAATTGCCGAAAGCAACCTTGCCATTGTTTGCGATTATCTGGTTGTTTGCGTTCTCAAACGCGGCCTGTCCGGGTGCGGTGATGCGATTACGCACTGCGGAGGAAGTTGCTGAAAGCATACCCGAAAAAACCGGCACGGCCACCATCAGCAACAGCAAAATCCCGACGCACGCCAGCGACCACTTGAAAATCTTCATGCCCTGACCCGTCGGCTCGACAATGCGGCGGTTCGCCATGATTTGCGCGGCGCGTCCTGATCCGAGCTTTTCTTCTAGGACGGCGTGCGTGACATCCGTTCCGCCGCGTGCGTTTTTGACGACGGTGGTTATCGTCCAGATCGGTCCCCAAGGAATTCCCCACCAGCCCGCCACCAGGGAAACCATTGAATTGCTGAACGCATGAACGAATCCATCCTTGCCGGGTGGAATAAATGCAATCTTGGACCGACGCCTGAAGGTCATCACCAGAACGGAGATGCAGTATTGAAAAATCACGAAACGTCCGCCCTCCATGACTTGTTGCTCCAGATCGCTGACTCGTTGGATCACCGGAGGTTCTGCTCCGCTTGCTTGTGATCCCGCAATCCGCAATCCGGCCGGGCGGCTGGGCGGTGGCGGGGCATGGCTCAACTTCAACGGATCGCCACCCGCGAGCATCGGCACGCGAAATTCCTTCTGGCAGTTTGGGCATTGCAGTGATTGTCCGGCCCATTCTTCCGATGCCGAAAGATGCTGGTCGCAATGTGGACATGAAAACTTGTGTTCATTCATTCGTTTTCTGCTTTTTCATTGCAAACGATAGAAGGCGTTCGCGGGACGGTTGAAGGGAAAAATGAGGACGACGAGGGAATATGTTTATTGCGCGGTTGCGCGGTTGCGAAAATTTCACTAAAAATTTTCATGCGGATACTGCAAGATTTGAATTGAGGGTAGGGGAATGTCAAGCGGTTATTTCCTGCAAACGATTAGCGCTTCCCGGCGAATGAATTTAGTAGAAAAATTGAATTAGCAAGTTTTCACAGGTTTGATTATCGTGGGTGGAGTTGATTTTGCATGGTTCAAAAAATTTCCGTGCGCTTTTGAGAAAATCTGATGAAGGATTCCAGTCACGCAAAAACTGAAGGGGTTGTCCGCATCCTCGTGGTGGATGATCATCCGCTGGTGCGCGAATCCCTGAAGCTCATCATCCAGCGCGAGGCTGACCTGTCGGTTTGCTGCGAGGCGGAAGACCGGGAGCAGGCATTGGAACTCGCCGCCGCCGCCGAGCCGCATCTGGCGCTGGTGGATTTGACCTTGAAAAATTCTCACGGGCTGGAACTCGTCAAGGATCTCGGCAACCGCTGGCCGAAGTTAAAAATCCTGGTGTTGTCCATGCAGGACGAAGCGCTTTATGCGGAGCGGGTCATCCGTGCGGGCGCGCGCGGTTACATCACCAAAAACGAGGCGCCCGGAAAAATCCTGCTGGCCATCCGCCGGATTTTGGACGGCGAGATTTACTGGAGCGAGAAGGCCGCTGCGCGCGTCGCCTCCAAGGTTGCGCGGTCGTCGCGGGCGAGCGGGAAATTTTCGGTGGAGGGTTTGACGGATCGCGAGGTCCAGGTTTTTGAACTGCTTGGCGCGGGGCAAAGCACACAGCAGATTGCGGACGCGCTGCACATCAATGCCAGCACCGTGGAAACTTACCGGGCGCGCATCAAGGAAAAGCTGAATCTTAAAAACGCGCTTGAACTGCTCCAGTGTGCGATTCGCTGGTCGAACGAGCCGAAGTTGTGACCGGTGTTTATTTTGTAGTGAAAAACGCCACTTAATAATGGCGTTTTGCCGCGACAGACAATGGGCGTGTCTTGAAGTAGAATCCGGCGCATGGAGTCAAGCGCACCGTCATCAATAATTTTTCTTTCGGAAGGGAAAGGCGGCTATTGGTCTTGCCGGATTTCCGAATGGGGTGAAGACCCCATGGTTTCCGCCCAGTTCTCCCGTTTATTCTGCTTGCGAATGACACGGCGCGCCGGAGGGGTCGTGCAGTAAAAATTCAACGCAAATAAAGGCTTTTTTAGAAGTTATCAACCTGTTATTCACATTGCGCGAATGCACATTGAACCGCCAACTTGGTATTGCGCCCGGACGAAGCCCAAGCATGAACACATCGCCGCCGCGAATGTGCGGAGGAATCTCAAGCTGGAAGTTTTTAATCCCCGGCTGTGCATCGAGCGCGCGACTCAACGCGGGGTTATTCGTTCGGTGGAGCCGCTTTTCCCGTGCTATATTTTTGTCCGTTGTGTCATCGAGGAAAAGATCAATGAAATCCAGCATACAAACGGGGTCAGCAGCCTGGTGAGGTTCGGCAATAAGATTCCCAAAGTGGAGGATTCAATCATTGAGGAACTCCAAAAATGTTTTGAGGCGGAAGAACCTTTGGCGGTGGAAGACAGCATTTCGCCTGCCGACGAGGTGATGGTGGCGGACGGAGCGTTCGCCGGGATGCAGGCAAAAGTCCTGCGCGTGCTGCCGGCGACGAGAAGGGTGCAAATCTTGCTAGACATCCTGGGCAGGCCCACTTCGGTCGAGGTGGACCGGGCGTCGGTGGTCTTGGAGAGAAACACCGTGGCCGACCGGATGCCCATTCTGGCAGCGTCTCCACGCGAGAAGCTGCGTGTTTAAGTTGAAGTTGCAGCAAAATTCGGATTTCCGACGGCGGTTGTCGGAATTGAAAATGCTGGTTTGGCAGAAATTCTGCAAAACGAGCAAGTGCGGAGCCTTGCACTTTATGAAACAAAAGGGGCATGAATTTTTTGCGGGCGGTTTGACCGGTTTTTAACTTGGTTGACACGATATGCGTCTCATTTCTTGGCATACACCTCCGCGTTTGTCGGACAGCGAATTTTTATTTTCATAACCTTGAACCCAACCGCCAAAATAAATCAATCGAAGGAAACGACTCCTGCCGATGCGAAACCGCGCTGGAAGCGGACGCTGGACATTATTCTGGTCATCATGGCACTTCCCTTGCTGCTTCCGTTGGCGATGTTAATTGGTATTTTAATCCGAATCGTTTCCGCCGGGCCGGTCCTGTTCAAGCAGGAGCGCGTGGGTTACCTGGGCGGGCGGTTCCTGTGTTACAAATTTCGCACCATGTTTGCTGACGCTGACACAACCTGTCATCAAGGCCATTTGAATCAGTTGATGAATTCAAACGCGCCGATGATGAAGATGGATTCGCACGGCGATCCGAGGATCATTCCCTTTGGCCGCCTGCTCCGCGCGTCCGGGCTGGACGAACTGCCGCAGCTCATCAACGTGCTGCATGGCGAAATGAGCCTCGTCGGGCCGCGCCCGTGCGTGTCCTACGAATATGAAAAATATCTGCCGTGGCAGCGCGAACGGTTCAACACGTTGCCGGGACTGACCGGCCTCTGGCAGGTCAGCGGAAAAAACCGGACGACGTTCACCGAGATGATCCAATTGGACATCAAATATGCGCGGGCCAAGACCCTGTGGCTGGACTTGAAAATCATATTGAAGACGATTCCCGCGCTGCTGATCCAAATGTGGGAAACGCGGGCAAAAAGAAAATCCGCCGCGCAGGCCGCCAGTTCGAAGACGGCGCTTTCGGGCCAGGCCGCCTTCATCGCGGTTGGCGGCGGGGCAAATGACCCGGCGCAAAAGCAGATTTAACCAAGTTGTATATGGCAAAACAAATAAAAGTCGGGGTTGTAGGCTGCGGCTACTGGGGGCCGAACCTAGTTCGCAACTTCAGGTCGCTGCCCGACTGTGATCTGAAAATGATGTGCGACGTCAGCGAGAAACGCCTGTCGCATCTCCGCTCGCTTTATCCCGAAGTCGAGGGTTCGCCTGACTACGGACATATGCTGAACGGCATTCACCTCGACGCCGTCGTCATCGCCACCGCCGTCAAATCCCATTTTCCGCTCGCCAAGGCGAGCCTGCTCGCGGGCAAGCACACCTTCATTGAAAAACCTATGGCCAGTTCCGCGCACGAGTGCGAAGAGCTGGTTGACATTGCGCGCAAAAACGGCCTCGTGCTGATGACCGGCCACACGTTTCTTTATTCGCCCGCCGTCAAAAAAATAAAAGAGATCATCGCCAAGGGCGACCTCGGCGAAATCCGCTACATTTCCGCCCGCCGTCTCAACCTCGGGCTTTTCCAAAAGGACATCAACGTCGCGTGGGATTTGGCGCCACACGACATTTCCATCATCCAGCACATCATCGGCGAACTGCCCGCCACCGTGAACTGCCGTGGCAGCGCGCACATCACGCCCGGCGTGGAAGACGTGACGACCATGTGCTTGAGCTATCCCGGCCATCGCACCGCTATCATCCACAGCAGCTGGCTTGACCCGCGAAAAGTCCGCGAGATGACCATCGTCGGCAGCAAGCGCATGATTGTCTATGACGACGTCGCGCCTTTGGAAAAAATCCGCGTGTTCGACTCCCGCGTCGAGCGCCCGCCGCATTACGACACGTTCGCCGAATTTCATTACGCCTACCATTACGGCGACGTTTATGCGCCCTACATCAAGCAGGAAGAGCCGCTCAAAACCGAGTGCCAGCATTTTCTCGACTGCATCAAGACCGGGGCGACGCCGCTGACATGCGGCAAACAAGGCCTGGAACTCGTCCGCATTTTGGAAGCGTCCTCGGAATCCTTGAGACTGGGCGGCGCGCCCGTTGAGTTTTCAAAACGGTTCAATGGCAACGGCTCAACTCCGCCGGTATCCGCCTTGGCGCCGCGCACGTTGGAAATCAAAGTGAAATCGCCGGGTTTGAACGGCCGAAAACATTCCGGCGCGAATGGACGCAAACACCCGGTAAAAATCAGCGCCAACGGCCACAAGTCGTGAGCGAACCGGCCCAGAAGTTTCAGCGGATCGCGCCCGACGTGAAGCTGGGAAAAAACGTCCGCATCTACGATTTCACAAACCTCTACGGCTGTGAAATCGGCGACGACGTGAAAATCGGCACGTTTGTCGAAATCCAGAAAGGCTCAAAAATTGGAAACCGCTGCAAGGTTTCCAGCCACACATTTATTTGCGAGGGCGTGACTTTGGAAGACGACGTTTTCGTCGGCCACAACGTCACCTTCATCAACGACCGTTATCCGCGCGCCACCAACGGCGCGGGCCAATTGCAGACCGAATCCGATTGGAGCTGCATCCAAACCTGCGTCAAACGCGGTGCGTCCATCGGTTCCGGCGCGACGCTTTTGTGCGGCATCATCGTCGGCGAAAACGCGATGATCGGCGCGGGCAGCGTGGTCACAAAAAATGTCCCGGCGGGCGCGGTGGTCGCGGGCAATCCGGCCAGAATCGTCAAGCCGTCCGCGCCGAAAAAATAAGCGCGACAAAAATGTTCGCCGTCACAAAAATTTTTCTTTGGAAGCGAGCCGCCCAACCAGCCGTGAAATTCAGAGGATAAATCCGATTGGCCATCCCAATTGGAACGCGCTGGTGGCCGCGCAGCCGGATCATTCTTTTTTTCACGCGGTGGAATGGGCGAAGGTTCTGGCGGACACTTACGGTTACGCGCCGGTATATTTTGCGGCGGGCGAAACGGCGCTCCTGCCGCTGATGGAAGTGGACAGCTGGCTGACGGGCCGGCGCGGAATTGGTTTGCCGTTCACGGACGATTGCCAGCCGCTGGGTGCGGACGCCGGCACGTTTCAAAAACTTTTTCAAAGCGCGGTTGAATTTGGGAAAATCAGGAACTGGAAATACTTGGAATTGCGTGGAGGACGCGAACTGTTTGGCGAGGTTCCGGCCTCGCTTTCATTTTACGGGCATGGTCTCGATTTGACGGCCGGCGAAGACAAATTATTTTTGCAATTGGAAAGTTCCGTGCGGCGCGCGATCCGCAAGGCCGAAAAGAGCGGCGTGACGGTGGAAATTTTGCAGAGCGCGGAGGCCGTGCGGATTTTTTACTCGCTGCAATGCCAGACGCGCAAAAAACACGGGCTGCCGCCGCAGCCGTTCAAGTTTTTCCTGAACATTCACAGGCATATTCTGTCACAGGACATGGGCATGGTGGTTTTGGCAAGGCACGAGGGCAGGCCGGTGGCGGCTTCCGTTTATTTTCATTTTGAAGGCCGGGCGATTTACAAATTCGGGGCGTCGGACGAGGCGTTTCAGGATTTGCGCGGTGCCAACCTGGTGATGTGGGCGGCGATCAAGGAATTGGTGCGCCGGGGCGCGAAGCATCTGGACCTGGGGCGCACTTCACTGGCCAACGATGGTTTGAGAAAATTCAAGCTGGGCTGGGGGGCAGAAGAAGATATAATTGAATACATTAAATTTGATTTGAAGAAAAACGAGTTCGTGGCGGGCGCGGATAAAACGTCCGGCTGGCACACGCGGGTGTTCCGCCGGCTGCCGGTTTTTTGGTCGCGGGCGGTCGGCGCGGCGTTATACAAACATTGGGCGTGATTTTTACAGCGGGCAAAAATGAACAATAACAACAGGCACATTGAACCGGCACCGGGCATCACCTTGGGCGATGTCTATTTTGTGATTTTCCGCCACAAGTGGAAAATCATCATTCTTTCCACGGCGGGCATCGTGGCGGCGGCGGCGTTTTATCTGCTGCATCCGCCGCTTTACCAGTCGGAGTCGGAACTGTTCATCCGCTACATCACCGACACCCGCAAGCCCACTCTGGATGCAAACAATAATGACACCACCACGACGTCGCTTGGGGCGCAGGGCGGCAGCGTCATCGGTTCTGAAATTCAGATTTTGCGAAGTTTTGATCTGGCGCAGCAGGTGGCCAACACTGTCGGGCCGGAAAAAATCCTGGCCAAGGCGGGCGGCGGCAAGGATCCCGTAAGCGCCGCTGATGTGGTGTGGCATGGCTTGATCGTTCAGCCCTTGCCCAACAGCAGCGTCATTGACATTATTTTTCAGCATCCGGATCCGTCCGTGGTCCAGCCGGTCTTGAACGAAATCGTCGCCGATTATCAGAGCAAACATTCGGCAATCCATCAGATGATTGGCGAGAACGATTTTTTGAACGAGCAGACGATGCAGTTGAGTTCGGAAATCGCCCAGACGGACGGCGAGTTGATGGCGGCCAAAACCAATGTCGGCATCATTTCGCTGGAGGACACGAAGAAGACGGTGGCGGATCAGATCGCAAAAATCCAGGGAAAGCTTTTGGATGTCGAGGTGGAGCTGGCGACCCATCAGGGAGTGTTGGACAATACGAACAGCCCGTCACCGGGAAATCCGCCGGCGACCAATGCGCTGGCGGTGGCGCAAATACCTTCCGACAGGATTGACGCCTACAGCCAGGCATCCTTGCGCCTGGTTATTTTGGAGAAAAAGAAAGGGGAATTTCTGGCGCAAGGTTACACGGAAGGAAATGTGCTGGTCAAAGACGTGGCTGATCAGATTGCCACGGTCAAGGCGGCGAAAACGGATTTGGAGGCAAAATTTCCCGGATTGGCGGGGCTGGGCGCTTCCGTGATCAATCCGGATGAACAAGCCGCAGTTTCGCCTGACGAATCCGCCAGGCTGTCGGAGCTTAAATCAACAGTGACCGTTCTTAACACGCAGCTCGACCGATTGCGTCAGGAAGAGATCACCATGACCGAAGCCGAGCCGAAAATCAACGACTTGGAGCGCAAGCAGCAGATCGAGGAGCAAAACCTCGCCTATTTCCTGAAGAGCCTCGACGACGCGCGCATCAACGAGGCGCTGGGCGCGGGAAAAATTTCCGGCATCAAATCCATCGAGGAGCCGACGCCGCCGTCACTGGCGGAAACCAAACGTATGAAAATTTCCGGAATGCTGGCCGGCGGCGGCATCGGGCTTGCGCTGGCGCTGGCATTCTTGATCGAATTTTATCTGGACCGTTCCGTGAAACGCCCGACGGAAATTGAAAACAAACTGAAGATGCCCTTGTTTCTTTCCATTCCCGACGTGGTCAGGAATGGCAACCACCAGCGCGCCGCGCAGCGCCAGTTGCGGATGAAAAATGATGAAAGCGTCTTGACCGGCGGCAACCTGCAAATCGCCCCGTGGAGCCCGAACCATTCCTTGCGCGGGTTTTACGAGGCGTTGCGCGACCGGATTGTTGTCCACTTTGAAGTCAGGAACATCACCCGCAATCCAAAACTCGTCGCCGTGACCAGCGCCAACCGCGGCGCGGGCGTCACTTCCATTGCAATGGGGCTGGCCGCTTCGCTTTCGGAAACCGGCGAAGGCAACGTGCTGCTCGTGGACATGAACGCCGAGCAGGGGGCCGTCCAGCAATTTTACAAAGGCAAGCCCGGCTGCCCGCTGGACGACGCCTTTGTCAGCGAAAAAAGAAACGGCGCGCTGGTGCAGGACAATCTTTACGTCGTCAGCGACAGTTCCGGCGCCGACAAGCTTCCGCGCATCATGCCCAAGCGTTTCAGCAGCCTGTTGCCGAAGTTCAAGGCCAGCGATTACGACTACATCATTTTTGACATGCCGCCGGTCACCCAGACCAGCGTCACGCCGCGCCTCGCAGGACACATGGACATGGTGCTGCTCGTGGTCGAGGCGGAAAAAACCAAGCAGGAAGTCGTCCGGCGGGCGAACTCCCTGCTGGCGGAGTCAAAGGCCAACGTCATCGCCGTCCTCAACAAGGCGCACCAATACGTTCCTGAAAAGCTGCACCAGGAATTTTTAAGCGACGGCTGAAAAACTTTCGCGGGGGGGTTGGATTTCGATTTTCAACCGCAGCTGGTTTGAAAGACAAGCCGTCTTCGCGCCCGAAAACAATTTCTTCTTCACCAATCTTCCATGCCGAGCAGCCGACTTTATTATCATTTCCGTCCCTATTTGTTCTGGTCATTGCGGATCGCCCTGCGCCGGACGCTGGCGCGAAGAATCTGGCGGACGCATCAGGATGTCTGGCCGGTCAACGAAATCGCCGGCCGACCGCCCGCCGGCTGGCCGGGCTGGCCGTGCGGAAAAAAATTCGCGGTGGTGCTGACTCACGATGTCGAAGGCGCGGGCGGGCGGGACAAATGCCGCCGGCTGATGGAGCTTGAACAGGAAGCCGGCTTCCGCTCCTCGTTCAATTTCATTCCCGAAGGCGGCTACACAATTTCTTCCGAACTGCGCGGGGAATTGCAACGAAACGGTTTTGAGGTGGGCGTGCATGACCTGCGCCACGACGGGAAACTTTATTGGACGCGGCAGGAATTTTCCGAAAACGCAAAACGCATCAACCACCACCTGAAGGAATGGGGCGCGGACGGGTTCCGTTCCGGCTTCATGCTCCACAACCTCGACTGGCTGCGCGAGCTGGACGTGAAGTATGACGCCTCGACGTTTGACACCGATCCGTTTGAACCGCAGCCGGACGGCGTCAAGACGATTTTCCCGTTCTGGGTTTCGCGGCCCGACGGCAGCGGTTTCATCGAACTGCCTTACACGCTGCCGCAGGACTCCACGTTGTTTCTGCTGTTGCAGGAAAAATCCATTGATATCTGGAAGCGGAAACTCGACTGGCTCGTCGCACGCGGCGGCATGGCCTTGCTGAACGTCCATCCCGACTATGTCGGCTTTGGCAAAAAAACCGGTCGCCGGGAATTTCCCGTCGCGCATTACCGCGAACTCCTCGCGTATGTCCGCGAGAAATATGCCGGCCAATACTGGCAGGCGTTGCCGCGCGAAGTCGCGGAATACTGCGCGCCGTTCTGCCCCGCCCGCCCGGAAGTTTCGCAGCGGAGAATCTGCATGGTCTCCTATTCGTTTTACAAGACGGACAACCGCGTCAACCGTTACTCCGAGGCGCTCGCCGAGCGCGGCGACATCGTGGATGTTCTCGGTTTGAAACGAAATTCGCAGCAGCCCGATTACGAGCGCGTCGGGCAGGTCAACGTCCACAACATCCAGGGACGTTTCGACAAAAACGAAAAAAGCAAAAGTGGCTACCTCCTGCCGCTGTTGAGATTTTGGTTCGCGGCCACGACGCAGCTCGCGCGGAAACATTTCCAGCACCGCTATGATGTCATCCACGTCCACAACATCCCCGATTTTCTCGCGTTCGCCGCGTGGCTGCCGAAACTTCGCGGCACAAAAATCATCCTCGATATCCACGACATGGTTCCGGAATTTTACGCCAGCAAATTCCGCCTGAAGCCGGATTCCTTCGGCGTGCGCGTCCTCAAAAAAGTCGAGCGCGCCTCCGCATCGTTCGCCCACCACGTCATCATCTCGAACCATCTTTGGCATAAAACCTTCATCGCGCGCTCGGTCGCGGAGGAAAAATGTTCCGTATTCATCAACCACGTCAACCAGAAGATTTTTTTCAGCCGCAACGGCGTCCAAAAAAACGAAAAGCCCGTCATCATGTTTCCCGGCGGGCTGCAATGGCATCAGGGATTGGACATCGCCATCGAGGCCATGCCGCTCGTTTTGGAAAAAATTCCCGGCGCCGAATTCCACATTTACGGCGACGGCAACATGAAAAACGAATTGATCGGGCTGGCGCAAAAACTCAACCTCGGCGACAAAGTCCGCTTCTTCAACCCGCTGCCGCTGTCGCAGATCGCGGAGGTGATGTCCGGCGCAGATTTGGGCATCGTGCCGAAGCGTGCGGATTCCTTTGGCAACGAGGCTTACAGCACGAAGATCATGGAGTTCATGTCGCTCGGCGTGCCGATGGTCGTCTCGGAAACAAAAATTGACCGCTATTATTTTGACGATTCCGTCGTGCGCTTTTTTGAATCGGGAAATCCGAAAGCGCTTGCCGCCGCGATTGTCGAAGTGTTGCAAAACGACGGGCTTCGCCGCCGCATGGTTGCGAACGCTTCTGAATACGCCGCAAAAAATAGTTGGGAAGTCCGCAAAAAAGATTATCTCAAGCTCGTTGACTCGCTTTGCCCCGCCAGCGTCAACGAAAATTGAACGCGCACAAATCCAAAAGTATGCCCGCGTTTCGCCTGGACCGTCTGCTGACGTTGAATTTTTTTCTGCCGTTGCGCCGGGCGAAGAAAAATATTTTTTGCCTGCCGATTTTGATGTATCACAGCATCTCGGACGAGCGCGAAGAAAATATTTCGCCGTATTACCGCACGGCCACCAGCCCGGCACTGTTCGCCGCGCACATGGAATTGCTGCGGGCGCAAGGATATGAAGTTCTGGGCCTGCAGGCCGGGCTGGAAAAATTCCGCCGCGAAAATTCTGCGGCTGCAAAACTCGCGGTAATTACTTTTGACGACGGGTTTCAAGATTTTTTCACCGCCGCGCTGCCGGTTTTGCGAAAACATAATTTTGGCGCGACGGTTTTTTTGCCGACGGCCTTCATCGGCCGGGAACGGCGCGAGTTCAAAGGCCGCGCGTGCATGACGTGGGACGAAGTGCGCGAATCGCAAAAAGCCGGAATCGAATTCGGCTCGCACACCGTCAACCATCCGAAACTTTACGAACTCGGCTTGCCGCAAATCCGCGCCGAGTTGAAAGAATCCAGGACGGCGATTGAAAACGTGCTCGGCCAGCCGGTTCGCTCGTTCGCCTATCCTTACGCGTTTCCGAGCGCCGACCGCGCGTTCGTCAATGCATTTGTGGAAGCGCTCAAAGAAACCGGCTACGTTTGCAACGTGACGACGAAAATCGGGCGGGCTGGAAAAAATGACGACCCGTTTATTTTGAAACGGCTGCCTATCAATTCCGCTGACGACGAAGCCTTGTTCCTCGCGAAACTCGCCGGCGCTTACGACTGGCTGGCGTGGCCGCAGGAATTTTCCAAAAAAATAAAAAATCTGGTTTCGCGCCGCCGCAGCGGGTTGACCGAAAATTCTGCGCCCCGCAAAAACATTTAATGGAAGCGCGCCGCTACATCATCATCACGCCCGTCCGCAACGAGGAGGCGCACTTGCGCGAAACCATCGAGTCCGTCGCCGCGCAAACCGTCCGGCCCGTCCGCTGGATCATCGTGAATGACGGCTCGAACGATTCGACCGGGCAGATCGCGGACGACGCCGCGAAAAATTTCGAGTGGATCAGCGTCGTGCATCGCGCCGACCGCGGCTTCCGGCGTTCCGGCGGCGGCGTGGTCGAAACTTTTTACGACGGCTACAAGCTGGTTGAAAATGAAACGTGGGATTTTCTAGTGAAGCTCGATGGCGATCTTTCTTTCGCGCCGGATTATTTTGAAAAATGTTTTCAATTGTTTGAAGCCGATCCAAAACTGGGAATCGGCGGCGGCGAAATCTGCGTGAAAGCGGGCGGCGCGGTTCAGGTTGAATCCAAAGGCGACCCGGCGTTTCATGTCCGGGGCGCGACGAAAATTTACCGCCGCGATTGCTGGACGGCGATCGGCGGCCTGCTTCGCGAAGCCGGCTGGGACACTTACGACGAGGTGAAGGCGAACATGCTCGGCTGGAAAACGCGCACCTTCGAGGGATTGCCGCTGATTCACCACCGCGAAACCGGCGGCGCGGACGGCACTTGGAAAAACTGGGTGAAAAATGGCCGCGCGAATTACATCGTCGGCTATCATCCGCTGTTCATGTTTTGCAAATGCGTCCGGCGCCTGTTCGAGCGGCCTTACGTCATCGTGGCCGCCGGGCTTTGGTATGGGTTTGTGTCGGGCTATTTTTCGCGCGCGCCGCGCCATCAGGAGCCGGAAGTCATCCGCTATCTCCGGCGCGAACAGATGCGCCGCCTGTTGTTCAAAAGCAGCATCTGGGCGGAGAAATAAATTTTCCGGCGCGGTCGTTTGAAAAATGGCGCAACTTTCCATCATCATCGTCAACTGGAATTCCAAGGATTATTTGCAGAAATGCCTCCAGTCCGTTTGCGCGAACACCCGTGGAATTTCCTTCGAGGTCATTGTGGTGGACGGCGGTTCGTTCGACGGTTGCGGGGAAATGCTGGCGCGCGAATATCCGGCGGTGCAATTCATCCAGAGCGAAAAAAACATCGGGTTCGCGAAGGCGAACAATCTGGGATTCGAGCAAGCGCAAGGCGACTGCGTTCTGTTTTTGAATCCTGACACCGAAATCGTGGGCGGCGCGATCAGCGTGCTGCACGACTTCCTGAAAAAAACCGGCGACGCCGGAATCGCCGGCGCGAAGCTCTTGAACACCGACGGCAGCGTGCAGACCAGTTGCGTGCAGGCGTTCCCGACGGTTTTGAACTATTTTTTTGACGCGGAAATCCTGCGCCGCGCGTTTCCGCGTCTTCCGTTTTGGGGCATCGCGCCGCTGTATTCCGGCGACAAAACGCCGGCGGAGGTTGAGGTGGTTTCCGGTGCGTGCCTGATGTTGACGAGGACGGCCTTCCAAAAAATCGGACGCTTCAGCGACGACTATTTTCTTTACGCGGAAGATTTGGATCTTTGTTTCAAGTCGCATCTGGCCGGTTTTAAGAATTATTTTGTGCCAGCCGCCACGGTCATCCATCACGGCGGCGGCAGTTCGCGCCAGACGCAGAGCGTTTTCTCGGCCGTGATGATGCGCGAATCGGTTTATCGCTTCCTGAAAAAATTCCGGGGCGGGTTTTATGGCGCGGCATTTCGCGCGTCGGTGGCGCTGGGCGCGCTGGTCCGGCTGTTGCTGCTGCTGGTTTTATTTCCCGTCCGTCTGGTTCGCGGCGAAGCAGAAACTGCGCGCGATGCCATCCGGCGATGGGCGGCGATTTTGAAATGGACGTTCGGGCTGGAGCGGTCGGTCAAAGATTTTTGTCAGGGCGATTGAATCATGTGCGGCATTGCGGGGAAATTATTTTTTGATCCGGCGGCACGGGTGGAACACCCGCAAATCCAGGCCATGCTGCGCCCCATCGCGCATCGCGGGCCGGACGCGCAGGGGATTCATCTGGACGGCAACGTCGGGCTGGGGCACGTCCGGTTGTCCATCATTGACCTGAACACCGGCGCGCAGCCGATGACGAACGAGGACGAAACGGTCTGGATTGTTTTCAACGGCGAGATTTACAATTTCGCCGCCTTGCGCGAACGGCTGCAGGCGAAAGGCCATGTCTTCCGCTCGCAATCGGACACGGAAGTCATCATCCACGCGTATGAGGAATTCGGGCCGGACTGCGTGCGGGAACTGCGCGGGATGTTTGCCTTCGCGATTTGGGATGCGAAACGGAAACGGCTGTTCATTGCGCGCGACCGCGTCGGCATCAAGCCGCTCTATTTTTGCGGGACGGGCCAGGCGTTTTATTTCGCCTCCGAATTGAAGGCGATCATTGCGGACAGTTCCATTCCGCGTGAAATCAATCTGCCTAGCATCCGAAAATTTCTCGCGTTCAATTATCTGCCCGGAACGGAAACGCTTTTCAAAAATATCCACAAACTTTTGCCGGGGCATCATCTGACCGTCGAGCCGGGCAGGGTGACGCCGCAGCAATACTGGGATTTGCGATTTACGAAGCGGCGCTGGCAGATGTCATTTGAAGACGCGACGGAGGAACTTGGCGGCCTGCTCGCCACGACGGTGCGCGACCACATGATTGCGGATGTGCCGGTGGGAATATTGTCCAGCGGCGGCGTGGATTCCTCCGCGATTTTGAATTTCGCCGTCCACGCCACGGACAAAAAAATTAAGACGTTCACCGTCGGTTTTGACGGCGATCAAGTCGTGGACGAACGGCCTTACGCGCGGATGTCCGCCGAAAGGTTCGGGACGGAACATTTTGAGACGAGCATTTCGGCGGATGATTTCTGGAATTTCCTGCCGTCGTATGTCTGGCACATGGAAGAACCGGTCTGTGAGCCGCCGGCGGTGGCGTTGCACTATGTTTCCAAGCTGGCAAGAAATCATGTGAAGGTTTTGCTGTCGGGCGAGGGCGGTGACGAGGCGTTTGCCGGTTATCCGAATTATCCGAACATGATGCGGCTGGACGAAATCCGCGCGGCGCTCGGCCCGCTGGCGCGGACGGTCGGCGCGGGCGCAGAGTTCGCCGGGAGAATTTTCGACAGCGAAAAATGGCGGCGCTACGGCAGCGCCTTGGGCCGTCCGCTGGCGACGCAATACTTCAGCCGGACTTCGGGGCCGACGAGTTATTTTAATTCCAACGCCGAGAGTTTTTTTACGCCGGAATTTCTGGCGCGGACGGCGGCGGTTTCGGCGGCGGGATTTGCCGGCAATCTCACGGCGACGGTGAAGGACGAGCCGTTGCTGAACCAGATGTTGTATGTGGATTCGAAGACATGGCTGCCGGATGATTTGCTCGTGAAGGCGGACAAGATCACGATGGCGAATTCGCTCGAACTGCGCGTGCCGCTGCTGGATCACGTCGTGCTGGAATTCGCGGCGTCGCTGCCGCCGGAATTCAAGGTGCGCGGGCGGGAAACGAAACGGATTTTGAAGGCCGCTTTTGCGAAGTCGCTGCCGGCAGAGATTCTCAAGCGGAAAAAGGCCGGTTTCCCCGTGCCTTACGAATTGTGGCTGCGGGGCGAACTGAAGAAAAAAGTTGAGGATGTGCTGCTGTCCGGGCGCTGCCTGTCGCGCGGCTATTTTCAAAAAGCGGAAGTCGGCCGTTTGCTGGAGGCGAATTCCCGCGACGGGAAATTCGCGAAGGAGATTTTTTGCCTGCTGGTTCTTGAATGGTGGCATCGGACTTTTTTGGATGAGGCTCCCGGCATTAAAAACTAATGGCGCACGAAAATAAAACCGTCCGGGTATTGTATAGTTTTCCGCACAAGCTGGGCGCGGACCGGATTTGTTACACCGCGTGGGAACAGGTGAACGGCCTCGCGGCGGCGGGCGCGGACGTGCTGGTTTTTCCGGGCGTGCTGCATCGTCCCGTCCCGCCGGGCGTGCGCGTCCGCCCGACGCTGGCGTGGGGGAAGCTGCGTGTTTCCTACAAATTGACCGGCACTTTGCGCGCGTGCGCGTTGCACGATTACATTGTCTCGAAGCGGATCGAGAAGCTCGCGGGGAAAATTGACATCATTCATGCCTGGGCTTTGGGTGCGCGCCGCACGTTGGCGACCGCCAAACGGCTGGGCATCCCCACGGTTTTGGAAAGGCCGAACGCGCACACGCGGTTCGCCTACGAAGTGGTGCGAAAGGAATGTGAACGGATTGGCGTTCCGCTGCCGCCCGGCCATGAGCATGAATACAACGCCGAAATCCTGGCGAAGGAGGAAGCGGAATATCTGCTGGCGGACGGTTTGCTTTGCCCGTCGGATTTTGTCGTGAAAACTTTTCGCGACGAGGGTTTCGCGCCGGAAAAGCTCGTGCGGCACATTTACGGGTTTGATGAGAAAAGATTTTTCCCCGACCCGGCGCCGCGCGATCCCAAGCGCGGTTTGACCATGATCTCCGTCGGCGTGTGCGCGGTCAGGAAAGGGCTGCACTTCGCTTTGGAAGCCTGGCTGAATTCCCCGGCTTCGCGCGACGGAACTTTTTTAATCGCGGGAGGATTTATTCCGGCTTATGAAAAAAAACTCGCGCCGATGCTCGCGCATCCGAGCGTGAAGGTTCTCGGCCATCGCACGGACGTGCCGGAACTCATGCGCCGAAGCGACATTTTGGTTTTGCCGAGCATCGAGGAAGGGTTCGGGTTGGTGGTCGCGGAAGCGATGGGCAGCGGCTGTGTGCCGGTCATTTCCAACGCCTGCACGGACATTTGCCGGCACATGGAGAACGGTTTGGTTCATCAAGTGGGCGATGTGGCGACGTTGACGCAACAAATCACGCTGCTGCATCAAGACCGCGCGCTGCTGCAAAGGTTGCGCGACGCTTCGATCCGTGCCGTGCCGGAAATCACCTGGACGGCCGCCGGGGTGAGGCTGCTAGAAGCCTACCGCAAAGTTTTGGCGGCCGGCAAAAATGCCGCCGGTGAAAAAATCGGCGCGGGGATTGCCGCCGCCTGATCGGAATGTTTAGCAAATGAATCCCCTTGCGGTCTCCATTCTGGTGGTTTTGATTTTCGTGGTGCTGGGCGCATCGCGACGGGTGGCGCTTTTGGGGATGATGGCGGGGGTGTTGTATCTCACCCAGAGCCAGCAGGTGCAGGTGATCGGGTTTAATTTTTTTGCGATGCGGTTCATTGAACTGGCGGGATTCATCCGGGTCATGTCGCGCCGGGAATTTTCGTTTGCCAGGCTGAACGGGATTGATCGCGCCATGTTGTGGCTTTACGGTTTTGTGACGATAGTCTATCTGCTTCGTGCTTCGGACGGACAGGCGTATCAGATAGGTTCGACGATGGATGCGCTGCTTTGCTATTTTACTTTTCGCGGTTTGATCGGGGACATCGAAGACTATAAATGGTTTTTGCGCGCCTTTCTGGTTTTGTTGGTGCCTTTTACGGTTCTGGTTTTGATGGAATCAATCACCCGGCACAATCCATTTTTGATCCTGGGCGGATCCGGCGAATACGGCTGGCTTCGGGAGGGCCGGCTCCGTTGCCAGGGCAGTTTCCGGCATCCGTCATTATTGGGGACATTGGGCGCGGCTTATTTTCCATTATACCTCGGCCTGGTTTTCTCGAAACCGGAACGGCTGCGCGCCTTTTTTGGCATCGCGTGCTGCCTGATCATTGTCTGGGCTTCAAACTCCGGCGGTCCTTTGAGCGCGGCGGCGATGGGGGTGGTCGGGTGGCTGTTTTGGAGGATACGGACGGAGATGCGAAAAGTAAGGTGGGCAATCGTCGGTTTTATTGCGCTGGCGGCCGTGTTGATGAAAGCGCCGGTCTGGTATCTGATTGCGCGGATGGGTGACATCACCGGCGGTGATGGCTGGCATCGCGCCTTTCTGCTGGAAGTCAGTTTCAACCATTTGAGCCAATGGTGGTTTGCCGGCATTCCCATCAAGGAAACTTGGGACTGGTTTCCCTACGTGCTCGACAGCACGGGCGGGGCGGATATCACCAACCAGTTTATCGCCTTTGCTTTCACCGCCGGTTTGGGCGCGCTCGTCCTGTTTATCGTCCTGTTGAAACGGGCGTTCGGCAGTCTGGGCCGGGCGTTGCAGAGCGTTCGTTCCGGCCCGGAAGAAACTGGTGAAACCGAATTTTTATTATGGAGCCTGGGAGTCATGCTGGTCGTCCACATCGTCAACTGGTTTGGGATCACGTATTGGGACCAGTCTTATGTGATCTGGTTCATGCAACTGGCGGCCGTCACCGGACTTTCGGAAGCCTGCCTGAAATCGCCGGAAGTCCAGCTGGAAGAAACCGGTTTGCATCAGGAAGATGTGGTCGAAGTTGAAAGCGTTGTGGAAACTTAACCGGCGGCGATTCTCCCACCATGCCAAGCGTAAGTGTCATCATGCCGTGTTACAACCATGCGCGATTCCTGGCAGATTCAGTCCAGGGCATCCTCCGGCAGACGCATCGGGATTTGGAGCTGATCATCATTGACGACTGCTCTTCGGACAGTTCGTGGGAACTCATATCAAGTCTTGCGAAGAGTGATGCGCGCATCAAAACCATCCGGCACGAGCGCAACCTTGGCGCGTCCCGGTCGCGCAATGACGGTCTGCGGATGGCCGGCGGCGCGTATGTCGGCTTTTGCGACGCGGATGACATTTGGGAGCCGAACAAACTCGAAGTCCAGGTTTCATTGTTGCAGAAGAATCCAAGCTATGACTTGACTTACTGCGACGTAATTATCATTGACGAAAATGGCCAACCGGCCGCGCGGCGTTTCACTGAAGAATTTCCCCGCCCGAAAGATGCTTCCGGCAGTTTGTTTTCAATCCTGGTGAGGCGCAATTTTATCAATACGCAGACCGTCCTGATGCGCCGGGAATGTCTGGCCACCGCCGGATGCTTTGATGAAAAAATAAAATGGGTCGAGGACTGGTGGTGTTGGATCAACATTTCCCGCCGCCACCGGTTTTTATATTCCGAACAGCCGCTGGCCAGATACCGGGTTCATTCCCGCAGCACGGGGTTGACGCAAAAGCGCGGCTATCACATCAACCGTTACAAAGTTTTCCGGAGAATTCTCCGCAAATATGATGATTTGCCGGTCCGCCTCCGCGCCGAAATTCTTTACAAGATGGGAATTGAACTTTGCAGTCTCGGCAAAAAACGCTCCGGCCAACATCTGCTTTGCAGCTCCGGAAAACTGGCGCTGACAGATTTGCGCGCCATCGGGACTTTTGGCCGGTCGTTGATGCGGACAACCTTTTTTCCGGCTCGGCCCGTGGTCAAAAAACCTTCGTAACACGACGGAAAACCAGTGTCTCATAAGATGGCAGCTTTTGCGGCGTTGCGTCCAATTTTGAATGAATTGCCGGATCATTTTCCAATTTTTTGGTTGAAACGACCCGGCCTGCGATTGGGCATTGATATTGCTTTAGGCAATTGGCCTGGTGAGCGGCTGAAATTGCAAAACGCCCGACGTCCTGTCACACCGGCCAGTTTTTTAAGTGAAAAAAATAATTTTCATGGCGGCAGCGGTGGTTGGCCTCGCTTGTTTCAAGGCGGCAGCGGCTGACTATTACGTCTCCCAATCCGGCTCCGGCGCGGGCAATGGTGCTGACGCCGCCGACGCCCGTCCATTGTCCTGGCTTAACACCCCGGCAAATTGGGGCGGCACCGTCGGCACGATCCAGCCGGGAGACACGGTTCATCTGGTTGGAACATTGACCAATGGTATCACGGTCAGCGGGAGCGGCACGGTCTCCGGCAACCTAACGATATTTTTTGAAGCGAATGCCTCAATCACCCAACCCGCAGGCAACGGTATAAATCTTCAATCCTATAATTATATCACGATTGACGGCGGAACAAATGGGGTGATTCAAAACACCGACAACGGCAGCAGCCTTGGAAATCAGGTGGGCGTCAGCGGTGTTTCCGGGACGCCGTCCGTCGGCAACATCACGATCCAAAACCTGACGTTGACCAACCTTTACGTCCGGACTATCAACACGGATGAAGCTGGCGGTGGCACCGGTGTTTCTTTGATGGGGAACATGACGAACATCATCGTCAGGAATTGCTCGATCAGCCAGATACAGAACGGCATCTATCTGGGTTATGGCACGGGCGCAGCGAGCCACGATTGGAATGTTTGCAGCAACAACATCAGCTATGTCAATTGGGGGATTGGGGTGGGCGACAGCGGTGCCGGCGCAAAATTATACAATATTTTCATCCACAACAACGCGATTGACCATTGGGCAAACTGGGATGATCCGTCCTTTAAGTATCATCACAATGGAATCTACACTTATGCGGCGAACTCTCCCTCCAGCATTTCAAACTGCCTTGTCTATGCGAATTTAATCGGGCCGGACTTTGGGCCTTCCGCGTATCAGACGAGCGGCATTTTCGCGTCCGGTGCGGGCAGTTCCGTGACCTCGTTGAACCGATACATGGCGTTTGACAACATCATCTGGGTGACCAACGGCGGGGTGGCCGACGGCCTGATTAACTTTTCGGGGACGACCAACTCATTGATCGCAAACAACACTCTTTATGAGAACAACATCGCCCAGGCCGGCATTTGCACCTACGCGGAATATGTCACCAACACCCTCATAGCAAATAATATTGTTGAAGGTTGTTTGGCGGTTGGAATACAAGAAGTGGAATCTAGCTGGTGGCTGTATCCCGTGCAATCTGATTACAATGCCTATTTTCCTTGGGGGAAAAACAGCGGCATTACTTTTGCCGACTGGCAGGGATCGTCAAGGGATGTTCATTCCATCAATGCCACGATAACACACGCTCTGGCCAGTTCAATTTCCGGCAGCTTCGGCTCGACGAACAACTACCCGGCCTGCGTCGGGACCGGAACAAACCTGTCCGCCTGGTTCACCACGGACTATGCCGGCAATACCCGGACAAACGCTGGGAATTGGGACATAGGAGCGTATGCATTTAATGCAACCGCCGGTTCCGGCACGGTTCCTGTGGTTCCGGTTGTTGTTGTCACCAACGCCCCTCCTGTCATCACAGTTCCCGTTGTCACCAACACGCCGCCCGCAGTGACTACGATTGCCAGCCGTCCGGCAACGCCCGGCGGGTTGCACGCAGTGTGGTAATCCAGCCCGGCGGACAATCCCATGCAGGTTGCCGAGGTTAAATTTCCCGTTCTATTGTCTTTTATCAGGCGCAAATTTCCCTTATACCAGTTTTATAACCATGACAAAAGCAGCTACAGTTGAACTGGACGAGTTGGTCATTGAGGCGGGACGCACGGAACGCCAGTATTGGCGCGACCTGTGGCGTTACCGCGAACTCTTCTACTTTCTGGCGTGGCGTGATTTGCTGGTGCGCTACAAACAGACGGTGGTCGGCGTCTTATGGGCGCTCGTCAAGCCCATACTGACGATCCTGATCTTAACGGTTGCCTTCAGCAAAATCGGGAAAATTTCATCGGAGGGGGTTCCTGCGCCGCTCATGGTTTGTTGCGGCACGCTTCCCTGGCTGTTTTTTTCCTCGGCAATTTCCGAGTGCGGCAGCAGCCTGGTCAACAGCTCCAATCTCATTTCCAAAATTTATTTTCCGCGCCTCATCATTCCGGCCAGCAGCGTCATCACCAGCTTTGTGGATTTTCTGATTTCGGCGGCCATTCTGGCGGTGATGTTGGTCGGCTACAGGTTTATGCCTTCCGCGAATCTGGTTTTTCTGCCGCTGTTTGTGGTGATGACCATCGCCCTTTCACTCGGCGCGGGGCTGTGGATTGCGGCATTGATGGTGAAATATCGTGACGTCCGTTTTGTGCTTCCATTTGTCGTTCAATTTGGGCTTTTCATTTCATCGGTTGGAGCGCCGAGCACCGCCGTCCCGGAAAATTGGCGGCTGCTTTATTCGCTGAACCCGATGGTGGGGATCATTGACGGCTTCCGCTGGGCCATCTTGGGCGGGAGCTATGCGATGAATTGGGTTAGTTTGATTCTCTCGTTGATGGTGATGGCATTGTTGCTTGTCACCGGCCTGTGGTATTTCCGGAGAACCGAGCGGACTTTTGCCGACGTGATTTAATTTTCAGAATGTTGCGCCCAAAATTTTTGCGTTCCATTTCAATTTGCCCGCATGAGTGAAGCCATCATCCAGATAGAGAACCTTTCCAAGCGCTATGTGCTCGGCCACCAGCGCAAAAACGAGGGCTTGCGCCATGCCATCGAATCCGCCGTGCGGAATCCGCTGCAATGGCTGCGCGAACGGAAAAAATCAATCGCGAGCGAACGCGAGGAATTTTGGGCGCTCAAGGATGTTTCCTTTGCCATCAAGCAAGGCGAAGTAGTCGGCATCATTGGACGGAATGGCGCCGGGAAATCCACGCTGCTCAAAGTTTTGAGCCGGATCACGGAACCGACGGCGGGACGGATCCGCATCAAAGGGCGCGTGGCCAGCCTGCTGGAAGTCGGCACGGGCTTCCATTCTGAACTGACCGGCCGCGAAAATATTTTTCTCAACGGCGCCATTTTGGGAATGAGCAAGGTGGAGATTAAGCGGAAGTTCGATGAGATTGTGGCGTTCTCCGAAGTCGAAAATTTTCTGGACACGCCGGTGAAACGCTATTCCAGCGGCATGTATGTGCGGCTGGCGTTCGCCGTGGCCGCCCATCTGGAACCGGAGATTTTGATTGTGGACGAGGTTCTGGCGGTCGGCGACGTCCAGTTTCAGCAAAAGTGCATTGGCAAGATGCAGGACGTGAGCAAGGGCGGACGCACCGTTTTGTTTGTCAGCCATAACATGGCGGCGGTTGGGAGGCTTTGCCAGCAATGTGTTTTTATGGACGGTGGACGGATCAAACATTCAGGTCCCACCGACCAGATCATTCCGCTTTACCTCAAGGGCGGAAAACAAGGCGATGGCATCCGGGTTTGGGACGAAACCGTTCCAGTCAAGTGCGACCCGCGCTTGAAAATCCGGGTTTTGCGCATCGTGGGGCCGGACGGGCAGGTCACCGGCCATGTTGACATCCGCAAACCATTTACCATCGAAACCGAATATGAGATTCTAAAACCGATTCCTCCGTTCCGAATCGGATTGAGGTTTATGACTTCAGATGGAACCGTCGCCTTCTCGGCTTCGGACAGCGCCCATTCAAGTTATGAAACGAAATCGTATGCGCCCGGACTTTATACCACCGGCTGTGTTGTTCCCGGAAATCTTCTCAATGAAGGCTTTTATAACATCATGTTCGGGGCCGACATCCCTTTCCAACAAGTTCTTTTCCTCGATGAGAGCGCCCTGGGGTTTTCGGTGGAACAAACCGGCGGCGTCAATGCCCGCTTTGCAGAGAAATGGCCGGGCGTCGTCTGCCCCCACCTTGAATGGCAGACCAAACCGCTTGACAAAGCGGGCGCGGTGATTTAGCCAGAGTCATAAACCGCTACGTTTTAATGAGCGTTCCTTGTAATATCTGCGGCGGCCAGACCGTCGAGCACGCGCACGCGAATCTGCGCGGCAAATACGCCGCCACTTTCCTGAAATGTTTGGATTGTGGATTCATCTTTGTGCCCAATCCCTCGTGGCTCGCTGAAGCTTACGCCGAACCCATAAACCGTTCGGACACCGGCTACGTCTGGCGCAATTTCTGGGCGCGCGACAAAATGCGCGAGTGCCTCGAATCGTATTTGAATCCAAACGGAATTTTTTTGGACTACGCCGCCGGCTATGGATTGTTTGTCCGGCTGATGCGCGACGCCGGTTATGATTTTCGCTGGTTCGATCTGTATTGTCCGAATCTTTTCTGCCAGGGCTTTGAAGCTCCCAATCCTTTGACCGGTTCTTTTGAGGCGGTGACCGCCTTTGAAGTATTTGAGCATCTGGCGAATCCAAGAGAGGAAATTAAAAAACTTTTGGCGGTCACATCCTGTTTAATTTTCAGCACGAAGCTTGTTCCCGAGCCGGCTCCCAAGCTGGAAGACTGGTGGTATTACGGGTTGGAACACGGTCAGCATATCGCCTTTTACACGCGCAAAAGTTTGGAGTCATTGGCTGGCCAGTTTGGCTGCCAGTTGGTGACGGATGGCGCAGACCTGCATGTTTTTTCACGGAGACAGATTTCGCCTGATTTTTTCTCCCAGCCACATATTCCCCGGTGGTGCTTTTGGAAAAAAACAAAGCGGAGCATACACCGGGTTTCATTGACCATGTCGGATCGTGATTTCATCGCCCAAAAAATGCTTCAGGACCAAAATGCCCGGCCAAAATGAATGGCTTCGGAATGATCAAAGAAAATCCGACAGCTCGCGTATGAAACACTCCATTAAGAGACTGCTTTTTGCTCCAAGGCGAATGGCTGGAAGAATTCTGGGCAAAGCCCGGTTGCTGTTCAAAGCAGCTTCAACTCTCATGGTGAGGACCAACGTCCGTCGTTGGCGGGAAGTGGCAAAAAATCCGCGCCCTCATTGGGATGGCCGCAACGAGATCATCGCCAGGTTGATTCCCGTCGGGTCCTCGGTGATTGATTTGGGCTGTGGCCCGCAGACCTTGAGGCGGCATCTGGATCCGAGTTGCAAGTATCAACCTTGTGACGTGATTCAAAGCACGCCGGATGTCATTTTCTGCGACTTTAATTCGGGGATATACCCGGATGTCAAAGGAAGTTACGATTATGTCATTTGCAGCGGCGTGTTTGAATACATCAGGAACCCGGCGGAATTTCTGAAGAAAAACTCGCGGCTCGCCCGGACGATGATCCTTTCATATAACCCGTTGTATCAGATTCCGGGAGATTCAAAAATCCGCCGCCTGAACTGTGACTGGATCAACCATTTTACCAAGCCGGAAGTGGAGGCGCTTTTCGATGAAGTCGGTTTGGCCTGGCAGATCTTAAATACAGCCAAGGACGGGGAAACCATTTACTCGCTTCGTGTTCACGACCGGAACAATTCCAACAGCGGCCGAGTTTTGCTTTGATCAATTATGATGGGAAACGCCTTGATCGTTTTTGATTTCTGGGGAGCTGGCAACATGGGAGATGACCTGATGGTGGATGGTTTCCTGCGCGGACTTCAAGAACTGCAGCCAGCCGGCTGGGGAACCATAACCTGCCTGTGCGGCTGTGACATTGCCTCGCAACGGCGGCGATTTCCAGAGATTGCCTGGATCGAAACCAAGGACGATCCGGCCTTTCAACTGGCCTTGGACCGTGCGGATACCATCATCGGTTTTGGCGGCACGCCATTCCAACTTACGTCGGGCGACTGGCTCCTGCGGCACATGGCTCATGTTTTTAGCCGGATTAAGCCGGAAACAAAAGTAGTCTTTATCAACGTCGGCGCCGAGACGGAAATTTTTCCGAGAGCGGACGAATTCGCCGCGATTCTGCGGCGCATCAACTATTGCTCGGCCCGGGATGCCTTTAGCCATCGCATTTTAACGGGCTTGGGTGTGAAAGGCGCGTCCGAAATTCACATCGGGGGGGATCTTGCCAACATCAGCCTGCCGCATCTGGTGACGTTGGTGGCTCCTGAAAAGAAGTATTCGTTGGGAGTCGTATTGGGATACGACACCTTGTCCAATCAGGATTTGGATATGACCAAAAAATTTCTAAAAGGCAGGCAATCCAACACCCGCACGGCTTTCATAACCGGTGATTCGCGGGACGGAATCGGCTTTGAGTATCACTTGTATAGGTCGTGGACGCATCGTTGGTTTTCAATTTTAAGAAGAAAGCTTTCGCTTGAGCGTCCGGATTACGCGGTTTGTTCGATGGAAGATTTTGCCCGTCCGTTTGCCCAATGTGAAGCCGTCATTAGCAGCCGGTATCACGGACTGCTTACGGCGGCTTGGTTTGGTTGCAAAGTGGCCGCCATCGGCAGAAGCTCCAAAGTCGTGGCTTTGGCCAAGGTGCTGGATGTTCCGGTCATTGTTCCCCCGATTAAGGCGGGCGATCTCAACCGGTTGGAGAAAGCCACCGTCCGGGTTGCGCCGGAACGACTTGAGGAATTACGGAAGGCTGCGTTGGCGGGAGTTTCTGCCTACGTCGCTGCTGGATCAGAACAGTGACGCCGTGATATGGTTTTGTCCGCAGCCGCAAGGATGCCTTTCCAAAAGCAACATGAAACAATTGGATTTACAGGACGGTGAGCGCGAGGCCATCGAACCTTTGGCAGGCAAATTGTCAATTCTGGCCTGCATGGTTTTTGTGGTCTACGTTTTTTTTGCGATTTTTTCACTGCGTTGCCTGTATGCGGATGGCTCGTTTCAGTTCACCGAAATATTGAAGGCCGGCGGTTTTACATTTGAGGGGGAAAATCGTTGCTGTGTGTGGTTTGTTGAGCAACTGCCCGTGGTGGCGCTGATTAAACTGGGAGTGAGTCACCTCTACTATCTCCAGCTTGCGTTTGGCCTGGGCTGTTTCCTGCCGTGGTTGGTCTCGATGGTATTTTGTCATCGGATGGCTTCCCGGCATTTTTGGCTGGTGATGCTGGGATGCGCGTCAGGATACTTGAATGCGGCCTTCATGCCGGTGGGTGAATATATCATTGCCCATGCTTTTTTCTGGCCGGTGCTTTTTGCAGTTATGTTTGTGCGACCTTTGACGCCGCTGGCAGCCGGCCTGATGATGATTTCGGCGCTGATCCTGGTTTTCAGCTATGAGTCGCTGCTCTTTCTCGGGCCGCCACTGTGTTTTCTGGCTGCGGAAAGAGCCTTCCGAAGAGGTGAAGCAAAGTGGGCGCGAATGGCTCTTGGAGCAGCGGCTGCACTTTTGCTGCTGGCGGCCTTGGTGGCTCTAAACAGCGTCCTATATCCGCAATATCCGGGAGAACTTGGCGGATTCAAACGGGGTGTCGAAAAGATGCTTTTTCACCCGGCGTGGACAATGGGCTGGACTTTTGTCTGGCTTTTCCTGATGGGTGTTGTGTGCCTTGGCCGTCAAAATTTTACCAAGAGGTATTTCAAGCTCAAACTTTCACTGTTGGCGGCGGCGATGGCCATCTGGGGATTTTGGCCCATCTTGGCTCCCTATAATTTGAGGGTTGAAAGGCAATTCGACGACCGCCCGGTGCAGTTGTTGGTTTCACTGGCTCTTTTAATTGTCTCATGGTTCATGACTCGTAAGCCAAAATGGTTTGAATCATGCCGTCATTATCTGGTCGCGTTTAGCGCGTCTTTGCTCCTTGCGCAGTCACTCTGGCAAATCACCGCCACCTGGCAATGGAACGGATTTATTGGAGTCTGGCGTGGGGTGCTGGCCTCGCGCTCCGGTGCGGTTTCATTGTCCGGGACGCCTCTGGGTGAAGCTTCTTTATCGGGGCAATGTTTGAGGTTTGACTGGAGTTGGGCGAATCCAACCTTGAGCATCATGCTGGCTCCGCAGGGGCGGGTTCAATCAGTCATCATTCCCCCGGAATGGGCGGCGTGGCAACCTTTCAACCCGTTGGACCCATCTGATTTTCCAAGGTTGCAGAGATACGGAATTGATTACAGCGACTATGCCGGGGTTATTCTCAAACAGAAGGCTGCGGCTGGCGCGAAATTGCCTTCTGGACAATTTTTTCACTTGCCCGCCTATTCCGTTCCACAGTGATGGCTGGGGCAAATTGGATTGTTGACAGCATCACTAGAGGCTTGCTTAAAAGTCGTGCGATTAATTATTAAATCGTTTGCCGGTTTCAAAGGTTGTAGTAAATTGCCCTAACTCCATGAATCTTTTTTTAAATAATCGCGCCGCGTGGTGCAAGGCATTCCTCTTGGTTTTTTTTGGCCTGTTTTTGAACAGCTCTTTACTATTTGCCGATCCGGAAACCACCGTTGATGTCTGTGTCTATGGCGGCACTTCGGCAGGTGTGATTGCGGCGGTTCAGGCGGCGCGGATGGGCAAGGCCGTCGCGCTCGTCGCCGTCAACAATCATCTGGGCGGGATGACATCGGGCGGACTGGGTAACGTAGATATTGGCAACCATGGCGACAATAGCTATGTCCAAGGACTTGCCCGTGAATTTTTCACGAGGGTGGGCGCAAAATATGGCGGTGGCGCTCAATTCACAATGGAGCCGCACATTGCCGAGCAGGTTTTCAACGAGATGGCCAATACCAATGGATTGACGGTTTATACCAACGAGCATCTCGTTTCGGTTGTCATGAGCGGTCAAAAAATTATTTTAGCCACAATGAGCGACGGCCATGTTTTTTCGGCCAAGGAATTCGTTGATGCCAGCTATGAAGGAGACCTGATGGCGATGGCCGGCGTCAGCAATGTAATTGGGCGTGAAGCAAACAGCCAGTATGGAGAAAGCCTCGCCGGGGTGACGGGTGGCAGCGGTTTTGGTGGCGTGAACATAAGTCCCTATGTGGTTGCGAACGACCCGACCAGCGGTTTGATTTCCTATGTTCAAACCAATGTGCCGGGCGCAGTCGGGAGTGCCGATGGCCTGGTTCAGACTTACAATTTTAGGATGTGCCTTACTACAATCGCAAGCAACATGATTCCCATAACCGCGCCGACAAACTATAATTCGACAAACTATCTGCTTTTATCCAGATATATTCAAGCAGCAGGAATAACTAGCTTGTCCAGTTTGTTAAATATATTTTTAATGCCAAATAACAAGACGGACATCAACAACAAGGGGCCGGTTTCGACTGACTTTATCGGGTATAGCTGGACATATCCTACGAATACTTTTGCCGGGCGGGCGCAAATCTATCAGGCGCATCAGAATTACATTCAGGGATTGCTGTATTTTCTGGCCAACGACCCCGGCGTTCCTTCAGGCATTAAAAGTTCGATGCAAGCCTATGGTTATTGCAAGGATGAATTCGCCGACAACGGCAACTGGTCTTACGCCCTCTATGTGCGCGAAGCGCGCCGGATGGTTTCTGATTATGTGATGACCCAATCAAATGCCTTGGGTCAGGTTAAGTCGCCCGATTCAATCGGCCTGGCTTGTTATCCCATTGACGCACACTCTGCGGAGCGCACTGTGGTTGGTGGTTATGTCCGGAATGAAGGGTCGGTTGGCAATTTGTCGGTGTCACCATTTCCCATTTCATACCGTTCAATCGTTCCCCATACAAACGAATGTTCCAACCTGCTGGTGCCATGGTGTCTGTCGGCCTCACATGTTTGCTTTGGTGCAATTCGCATGGAGCCGACCGGCATGGTTTTAGGCCAGTCAGCCGCCACCGCCGCCTGTTTTGCCATTGATGACGGAGTTGCCGTCCAGCAAGTCAACCTTGCCAAGTTGCAGGCGCAATTAACTGTAGATAAACAACTATTACAATGGGGCAACAGCGCCAATAACACCAGCAACCTGCCTGTGATAAATTTGTGGGCCACGGATGCCAACGCTTCGAGATTCGGGCCACAGGCCGGAAGCTTTACTATAAGCTGCACCGCCAACACCAATACAACACTGACTATTTACCTTTATATCGGCGGAACTGCAATATACGGTTATGACTGCCAGTATCTTGCCAACTCCATTACAATCCCAGCCGGGGTTGCCTCTACTAACATCGGTGTTATTCCTTACACCAACGCGTTGCCTGTGGGGGATAAAACCATAACCTTCAGTCTTCTTCCCGGCGCAGCTTACGCGATTGGCGGCTTGGCCTCGGCGGTGGTGACCATCAGTGACACGCCGATCAATGACTGGCGGTTGCAGTTTTTTGGGGTCAACGCCACGAACCCGGCCATCGCCGGCGACCTAGCCAGCCCTGCCGGCGACGGCATTCCCAACCTGATGAAATACGCCACGGGGTTGAATCCCACCAATGCCGAAGCGGCTGGCGCGCAGATGGTCATAGGCACGGATACCAACGGTTTTCCCCAAGTTTCCTTCGCCCGCGCTGATCCACTACCGGCGGACATCACCTGTCAACTGCAGGTTTCCACCAACCTGACAAGTTGGAGCACAAATCTGACCGGCCTCAGTCAATGCATTGCATTCAATGTCAATCATACTGCAACGATCACCTCCCAAAGTCAAAACCCGGCAGGAAATTTTCCAAACGAATTCTTCCGCCTGCAAGTAACAAGGAAATGAGATTTCCAAGTTTTTGTAAATACAGTTCGCGTTGAAAGCTTTTGCCAAATCTATTGTCCGTAATCTGCTCCGTTTGGTTGACAATCCAAGACGGCTTCGGCGTTTTACCGAACCTCTTTTTTGGCTGATGGGTTTTCGCAACCCAGCTGGCCAGTCACGAACGCCGGCCAATATTGCCATTTTCAAACTGGATCGGCTGGGCGATTTGGTGCTTTGTTCGCAACTGCTGGCCGGACTGCGACGGGCGTGGCCGGAAAGCAGAATCACACTGTTTGTGCGGGAATCGCTGGCAGAGTTGGCCCGTCTTTGTCCAGACGTGGATGAAGTCATCGGCGTGCCGGTTGAAGAAGGAAGCATGGTGTTTCATCCTAGTGCTGGAGAATATAGTTCATGGAAGCGGCAATTGATGAAATGGCTTGTCTATTGTCACCGTGGCAAATTATGGAAACGGCGCTTTGATATAGCATTGGTGCCGCGCTGGGATACAGACTATTATGGGGCAATTCCGCTGGCCTACCTGACTGGCGCACCGCAGCGTTGGGGCGTCAACGAGACGGCGACGGCGAGAAAAGCAATTGCCAACCGTGGATTTGACCACTTGCTTACCCATGTGGTCGAGGGACAAAGCATCCGCCATGAAGTTGTGTTGAATGACTCATTTCTAACGGCTTTGAATATTCAGCCAATTGACGGAAAAAGTCTTGTTTCATGGGTCAAGGAATCCGACCGGAAAAAGGCTGCCGGCATAATGGCGGCGGCGGGCGTTGATTTTTCAAAGAAGACCATTGTGGTTTGCATGGGCGCGGGGTGGGCAAGCAAGATGTGGCCGGTTGAATCTTACGCCGGGTTATGCAGGACAGTATTCGATGCCGAAATGGTTCAACTCGTCACATTCGGAACCATCGCCGAGAAGGACTTGGGCCTTCAGTTAAGAGAAAGGCTTGGAAGCTCTGTGATAAATTTGGAAGGCAAACTGCCTTTGAGTTTATTGCCCGCCGCCGTTTCGCTCGGCGCGCTCTACATCGGCTCTGATACCGGGACCAAGCATCTGGCGGCGGCCGCCGGATTGCCGGTCTTCGAGATTTGTGGTCATCCTTTGGACGGCGAACCTTATTGGCCGGAATCGCCGCTGCGGTTTGGCGCGTGGGGAGTTCCCCAGCGGGTGGTTCAACCGGAGCAAGCCGCCGCACCTTGCGAAAAGCATTGTGCCGCCGGAGAACCCCATTGCATTCTTGGAGTCTCCATTGAAAAGGCCACCGCTGGCCTCCGTTCGCTGCTGGAAGAAATTGGCATGGGCAATGTTTGCAATGATGATCATGAATGCAAGAATGTCTAAAGCCTGTTTTAATTCGTTGTCGTGGATCATTCCAAGCAAACCAAAACTGATATCAGATCGTGAACATGAAGAAGCTAGTGGCCATCGTGGATTGGGATTTGCAAGGGCATCGCCTGACTTGGTTCGCTCTTTTCTGCCGCTCGTGCCTGGATTTGGGTTGTGAAGTCATCGCCCTTTGCCCGGATCCGGAAAGAGTAAAAAAATGTCTCGAATCATTTGGTGGCGAGTATTCGGATAACCGCCATATCCGGTATGCCGGGTTGAAGACGGAGTTTTTTCTCGGAACCATCCCAAGGCGGCTTATCCCCGGGCGATACCATCCTAGAATTGAGCAACGTCTGTTTGCCCAGCATCTTCGCGATGCGCTTAAAGTCTTGGAGCGCGATTTTGGCCGGTGTGCGGATTTGGTTTTTTTCGCCTGTCTGCTCGAACATGAAAAACCGCTTGCACAAAGTGCGGTGGACATCCTGCGCCGGCCCTGGTCGGGACTGAATATGCACGCCCGCGTCACGCGCGAGGACAGCCCAGCAGGTTCATTCGCAATGGCAGACTTGTTTCAAAGTGACCGCCTTGTTTCGGTCGCGGTAATTGACGAAGAAATGCCTTTGCTTATCGAACAGTCGTTAAAAAAGCCCGTCGTCTTGATTCCCGAAATAACCGATGAAAGCCGCCAGACCAATCATCCGTTGGAACGGCGGTTTCGCCGTTTTGCCGGCGGATCGAAACTGGTGCTGTCCATCGGACATTTGAGGCCGAACAAAGGAATCATTAATCTCGCAAGCGTGGCGCTAAATCCGGTCATGGGCGGAGTAGCGTTTGCCTTCGCCGGAGAAATCCCGTGGGGATTGTTTGACCCGGCGGAACGCGAAGCCATGGAGCAAGCCATCGCTTGCGCCCCGTCCGCCATTTTCCATCTTGCCCGGATTCCGCATGAAGTTGAATACAACGCCGTCTTTTGCGCCGGGGATGTGATTTTTGCCGCCTATCGGGATTTTTTACACAGCAGCGGCACGCTCACCAAAGCGGCTGTTTTCGAGAAGCCTTTGATAGTCAGCGAGGGTCACCTGATGGCCAGGCGGGTGCGCGAGTTTAGGATGGGCGAAGTGGTTCCTCAAGATGATCATGCGGCCATCATCCAGGCCATCCAGAGTCTGACCCAGGATTATCCAGGCTGGCTGGCAAAAAACAATCCGCGCTGGCAGGCATATCGGGAGTTGAACTCCTATGCGTCATTGGTCAAGTCATTCACAACGCTCCTGGCAAGCTGTTGAAACTTTTTTTGGTTCGAATGAAAATCCTTGTTGTCTCTCCCTATCTGCCGTGGCCGCTGAATTCCGGCGGCAACGCCGCGCAATTTTCCACGCTCAAGTGCCTGGCGGAAGACCATGAATTCACGGTGGTATGTCCGGTCTATAACCGCGAGCAGACGGCGGGCGTGGCGGAACTTTCCGTCCGGTTGCCGAAGGTCAAGTGGCGCGGCGTCTATTGCGACGAAGAACCTTTGCATCCCTCGCTGCCATTCCGGATTTTGCGCCGGATGATCCGCGAAGGACAAAAATGGCTGCGCCCGCGCGCTTCCAAAATTGAACTGCCGGAATATCCGTTTGATCCAATTCCCGAGCCGCTGCTTGCGGCGATACAGGAAGAATTGAACTCGCCGCCCGACTTATGCCAGGTCGAATTTGCGGGAATGCTCTCGCTCGGCGCGTGGCTGCCAAAGGGCATTCCGAAGCTCTTCATTCATCATCAGCTCCACTTTGTCTTCACGGACAGGTTTCTGGAAACGAACGGGAACAATCCCGGTGCCGACTATCTGGCAAAAATGATGCGCGTCCAGGAACTCGGCTTCCTGCAATGCTTCGACGCGGTGGTCACTTTCAGCAACGAAGACAGGCTCGCGCTCGCGTCCGCTCTTCCTGCCGCCAAGGTATTTGTCAGCCCGTTTCCCATTCCGGCGGATGTCGGCATCGCCGGGGAAATCCCCGAAAAATTTGACGGCAGGTTTTTATTTGTCGCGTCAGAATTGCACCAGCCAAACCGGGATGCGCTGGACTGGCTGCTTGCGGAAATCTGGCCGAAAATTATTGCCCAACGGCCCGCCGCGCGTCTGGTGGTGATCGGGGAATGGAGCGCTGGCATCATCAAGTCCAAGTCCGGCCCGTCGGTTTCCTTCACCGGTTTTGTGCCCGATCTCGCCTCAACCCTGCGCGGCGGCATCATGCTGGTGCCGGTGCGGATCGGCAGCGGTCTCCGCGTGAAAATTCTCATTGCGTTCGCGCAAGGCGTTCCGGTTGTTTCCACGCGCGTGGGCAGCGAAGGCTTGCTGGTTCAAGACGGACAGGAACTGCTTGTGCGCACGGACGCTTCTGAATTTGCGGCGGCAGCGGTGGAGCTGGCCGGACAACCCGGATTGTGGCGTCGCCTCGCCGTGGCCGGGCGCGCGGCGGTGGTAAAAAATTACTCGGCGGAAGAGGTTCGCCGGCGGCGCAACGAAATTTACGAAACCATTATGAAAGAACGATGATGGAATTCATCAAATCAAAATATCGTTCCGTCAGGGCGCGGTTCTTGACGCTGGGATTAAATTCCGACGGAAAGTTTTCATTGTCTCCCGAGGAGCGGAAAGCGTCATCGGAAATTTCCGTGATTGTGGCCGTTCATAACGCCCCGGAAGTCACGCTTCGCTGCCTCAACAGCCTGCAAAAGTTCGCGGGGAATGCGGAAGTCATCGTTGTGGACGACGCCTCAAGCCTCGATGAGGTGAAACAAATGCTCGAAGATTTTTGCCGTCGCAATAACTGGCGGCTGATGAGAAACGACAAGGCGTTGGGTCACAGCCGCGCCTCGGAAACGGGCGTTTCCGTTTCCAAAAAACCATTTGTCTGCCTGTTGAATTCCGACGCCATCGTTACTTCCAAAAGTTGGAGCGGAATTGTTCAGGCTTTTGAATCGTCTCCGAAAATTGCGATTGCCGGGCCGTCCACCAGCTACACGGTCGGGCCGCAGGTGGTGACGCGGGCCTGTCATTGCCGGCGTCATTGGTCGGACAGCCAGATTTATGATTTCGCGGAAAAATATGTTGCGCGGCAAAAAAAACAGCCGCTGGTTGACGTGCCATTCGTCGGCGGTTTCGCATTTTTTGTCCGCCGCAGCGTGTGGGACGAGCTGGATGGCTTTGACAAAAATCTGCCGGACTACGGAAACGAAATGGAATTTTGCCAGCGCGTGAAGCGCGTGGGTTTGCGGATTGCCTGGACCAAGGGCAGTTACATCCACCATCTCGGCAACGAGTCTTATGGCAAATCCATCGGACAGGACGAAATCAAAGAACGCAGTTTGCAGGCGCTGGCTTACACGCAAAAAAAACACGGCGGCTGATATGTTCAACAAATTGAAAAAAGTCTTCACGGCTCCCGGCGCGCATTATCTGCTTACGCGCTTTGGCGGCGCGGCGCTCCGCAAAAAATGTTTCGACGAAAAGTATTTGAGCGGCGACTGGGACTTCGCGGGCAACCCGGATTCCGCGCTGGCCGTGGTTGTTGAAAAATATGCGGCGGGCGGGCACATTTTGATTTTGGGCTGCGGCTCGGCGTCCATGGTCGGCGGATTGTCGCCCAATTCTTTCCAGACGCTTTTAGGAATTGATATTTCGCCGGAAGCCGTCAAACGCGCCAGCCGGCAAAAAAGCGAGGCCGTCCGGTTTGAGGTCGGCGACATTTCAAAATATAAATGCGGGCGAAAATACGACGTGATCCTTTTTTCCGAGTCCATTTATTATGTGAATCCGTTGCGCCGGAAACGGCTGTTGAAATATCTGGCGGACAATTTGACCGGGCAGGGGAGAATCATCGTCACCATCGCGCAGCCGGAGCGATACGCCGGCATTTTGAAAATGATCCGGCGGAATTTCCAGGTCGCCGAAGACCGCAATTTTCAGGATTCGCCAAGGCGCCTGCTGGTGTTTCGCTAATTTAAATTTCCAAACTTATCCATGTTTGAGTTGCTTCAATCGCCAAAAACATTCAGATTTCCACAGATTTTATGAAAATAGCAATCGTCGGTTTGGGTTATGTCGGCCTGCCACTGTCGCTCCAGTTCGCGCGCTCGGGCGTGGATGTTTTGGGTCTGGACATTGACCCGGCCAAAGTGGAGGCCATCAATCAAGGGCGGAGCTACATCAAACACATTGAAGCCGCGGCCATCGCGGAACACGCAAAATCAGGACGGCTCTCGGCCAGCACCGATTTTGGCCGCGTGAAAGAAGTTGAGGCCGTAATCATCTGCGTGCCGACGCCGCTGAATAAAAATCGCGAACCGGACATTTCCTACATCATCGAGACCGGCAACGCCATCGCGCCGCATCTGCAAAAAGGCGCGCTGGTCGTCCTCGAATCCACAACGTATCCCGGCACGACGGACGAAGATTTGCGCGCGGTTCTCGAAGCCGGCTCGAAGCTCAAGGCAGGAACGGATTTTCATCTCGCATTTTCGCCAGAGCGCGAAGACCCCGGCAACGCGCAGAGCAAAGTTGAAATCATTCCAAAAGTCATCGGCGGCTACACGCCCGCGTGTCTCGAACGGACGAAAGCGCTTTACGGTCGTGCCATCAAAACGCTCGTGCCGGTTTCGTCCTGCCGCGCGGCGGAGGCGACGAAACTTTTGGAAAATATTTTCCGCAGCGTCAACATCGCGCTCGTCAATGAATTGAAAGTGGTTTATTCCGCGATGGATATTGACGTTTGGGAGGTGATCAACGCGGCGAAGACGAAGCCGTTCGGTTTCATGGCGTTTTATCCCGGCCCCGGTTTGGGCGGCCATTGCATTCCGATTGATCCGTTTTACCTGACGTGGAAGGCGCGTGAATTCGGCCAGAACACACGCTTCATCGAACTCGCGGGCGAAATCAATACGGCCATGCCGATGCACGTCGTGAACCGCACGGCGGACGCGCTCAACGCCAATCGCAAATCGGTGAACGGCAGCCGCGTTTTAATTGTCGGCCTCGCCTACAAGCCGAACGTGGACGACGAGCGCGAATCGCCGAGCTACACGCTGATGGAGATTCTCAAGTCGCGCGGCGCGGAGGTGGAGTATTACGATCCGTATGTGCCGGTTATCCGCCCGACGCGCGAGCACGCGCATTGGACCGGCACGCGCTCGGTGGCTTGGAACCGCGAGACGGTGCAAAATTACGACGCGGTCATCATCGCCACGAACCATCAATCGGTGAGCTATAAGGAACTTGCCGAATGGTCGCCGTGCATCGTGGACACGCGCAACGCGATGGCCGGCGTGGCGACCAAGGCGGGACAGGTTTGGAAGGCGTGAACCGCATTTTTGTTCTGGCGCAAAAATAAAAAAGACGCACTATGAAATTGAAATTGAAACGGAGGATTATTTTCATCGGCACAAAACGGACGCGCCGGCTGGCGCTGGTGTCGCTGGCCGGGATGTTTGCCCTGTCTGAAACGGTGCTGGCGCAGTCGGTCATTGCGCCGCCACCGTCGGTTTCGTTCACGCCATCGGCCATGCGCGACCTGCCGCCGGGCGAGATGCAGGTTTTCACGCCTGAAAGTTCGTTCGCGGATTTTCTGGACAACGTGCAACTGTTGCAGTGGGGGCCGGTCACGGTGCGACCCCATGTGAATTACCAGTTTCTTTCCGGCGGCGGCATCCAGTCCGCCCCCGGCCAGTCGCATGATACGATTGTCCAGTCGGTTTCGCCCGGCGTCCTGTTCGAGATCAGCCCGCACTGGACGCTGGATTACACGCCGACGATGACGATTTATTCCGGCACCAATTTCCAGAACACCCTCGAACACGCCGTGACCCTCACCGGCGGAACGGCTTTCGAGAACTGGACTTTCGGGCTTTCGCAAACTTTCAATTACTCGTCCTCGCCGGACGTGCAAACCGGCACGCAGATCACGCAGGAAATTTTTTCGACGGCCATCAACGCCTCGCGCCCGCTCAACAGCAAAATGTCCGTGGACCTGGGCGCGAGCCAGAATCTGGATTTCGTCCGGGGCTATCAGGACACGCTGCAATGGGCGACGATGGACTGGCTGAACTACCAGTTCTGGCCGCGGCTGGTGGTCGGTGTTGGCGCGGGATTTGGTTATGTGAATGCCACGCCCGACAATGTGTTCGAGCAGCTTCAGGGCCGCGTCAACTGGCGCGCGACGGACAAAATCAGTTTCTCGATCAATGCCGGCGGTGAATACACGGAATTTTTGAGCGGCGGCGCGAATCCGCTGCTCAACCCGGTTTTCGGCGCGGCCATCCAATACCAGCCCTTTGACCACACGCAACTTTCCCTGGCCGCGAACCGCGCCGTCAGCACGTCCTATTTTCAAGACGCGGTCACGGAGAACACCAGCGTCAGCGCGGATTTGAACCAGCGGCTCCTCAAGAATTTTAATCTCGATGTGGGCGCCGCATACAACACGGTTGCCTACGTCGCCTCGTCCAGCGTTGTTTCCACCAACCGCACGGACGACACCTACTCCTTGAACGTCCAGTTGAGCACGACGTTTTTCAAGCGCGTCTCGACCTCCGTGTTTTACCGTTACACCGACAATGTCTCCGATGCAAAAGGGTTCAACTATTTGAGCCACCAGGTCGGGTTCAACGTCGGCTACCAGTTCTGAACTTAAACGGAGCTTCGGCGGAAAATTTTCCAGATTGAAAAACGAACGACAGGAGTTTCTGGCGGCGCAGCCGTCCGCCGTCCCGAAGGTGGAACCAGTGAAAAATTCCCGCCATTGGCGGAACCTTGCGCTGACGGCCATCGTCCTCGTGCTGGGCTTCAGCGTTCCGCTTTATGGGCTGACGTGGTTCGCGTCGGAGAGCGAATTGTATTCCTACATTTTCCTGATCCCGTTCATCAGCGCGTATCTGGCCCGGTTGAAATGGAAAAGTCTCCCGCCCTTTTCCGGCGCGGCGCGAAAACCCGCCGCCGCCTTTTTTGCGGGCGGACTGGCCGTGCTCGCCGGCTACGCGCTGGCACGCCAGCTGGCCTTCAGACTGGCCGAGGACGATTATCTGGCGTTCATGATGTCGGCGCTGTTTTTATTTTTTACCGGCGGATGCTTTTTATTTTTGGGGACGAAAATCGTCCGCGCGCTCGCCTTTCCCATCGGCTTCCTGGTTTTCATCGTGCCGATGCCGAGCGCCATGCTGGACTGGATCGAATATGTTCTGCAATACGGCTCGGCCTGGGCGGCGGCGGGATTTTTTCACCTGGCCGACGCCACGTTTGTTCGCGATGGCCTGGTTTTTTACCTGCCGACGATCAATTTGGAAGTCGCGCCGGAATGCAGCGGCATCCATTCCAGCCTCGTGCTGTTCATCACGGGCGCGATTGCGGGGCAGATTTTTCTGCGGACGCCGTGGAAGCGGGCGGCCTTGATGCTGTTTGTGATCCCGCTCGCGCTGCTGCGGAACGGTTTCCGCGTGTTTGTCCTCGGCGAACTTTGCACGCACATCGGCCCGCGAATGATTGACACGCCCATCCATCACCACGGCGGGCCGTTGTTTTTTGCCCTGTCCCTGATACCATTCTTCCTGTTGCTGGTCTGGCTCCGAAAGTCGGAGCGGTCCAAGAAGCCTTAAAAGGCATACGGATGAAAACGGCAAATCTTTCAAACAAAATGACTATATTTTCTGGAGGCGAGAAATAACTTGTAAAGTTTTCGGCAACGGCGTAGAACCGAAAGTGTCAGTCACGAAGTTTCAAAACGAATGTAAAATTAAACAAAAACCATTTGCGTAGCTCGGCTACGGTCTTTGCAGAAAACCGCGAATTTTCAAATTGGAGACCAAGCCCAAGCGCGCGCCAACGGGCGCGGCTTGGAGCATTCTCCAAAAGGCGCTTCGCGGTGCCTCTGCAAAGAGTGCGACAAGTTCGCGCCTTTCCGTTTCTGAAGTGCCGCAAGAAAGACAGAACATGAAAAACTTGATGAAGATTGCTGGCGCGCTTTTTATCTCACTCCTGCTTTGGTGCGCTCCGGCTTCCGCGCAAACCCTGCCTCCGTTTCCAGTTGATCCGTTCCTTGACTCGTGGTCGTTTTATGACGCGACAGGCTGGGCTTCGGATTTGGGCTACCTGCCAATCGGTTTCACCAACATTGTTAATGATGATTCCTGTTGGGCGTCGGACGACGGGGTTCTGGATTGTAACGGACTGCTCGTGGATTCTTCCGACCCGGCTTTCTTAAATTACAAAACGGTGGAAAGCGATGGTCACACAAATCTCATTTGCTCCGCCGGGATAATCTGGTTCTGGTTCTCGCCGGATTTCGACAGTGAAAGTCAGGGCGGGACAGGGCCGGGCGATTGGGGACGGTTTGTGGATGTCGGCGCGTGGACGAGCAATGCCGTGTTTGGTTGGTGGTCGCTTCTGATGTCGCCAGACGGGAACAACATTTATTTCTCCGGCCAGACCAACGGCGTGGGAACGAATTATCTCACCTGTCCGATTTCATGGACGGCTGGCTCGTGGCATTTGGTCGGGCTGACTTATTCCGCCACGAATTCAGTTTTGTATCTGGACGGTGAAGTGGCGACAAACGGCCTTGGCGTGATTTATCCGCCGAATCATGGTGTGCTCACAAATGGCTTTTGGATCGGGAGCGACAGTTATTCCGGCACGCAACAGGCGCGCGGTGAATTCGTGGATTTTGAGGCGTGGTCGGACCAATTCTTTCACAATTATTCCACGAATTTCTTTTCGGATTATTACAATGCGATGCTGCCGGAACTGCCGGGGAGTTTTGGCGGCGGCTTTGCAATGGATTCGGGCTTTGGTGGATTCAGCGG
>Ga0224554_1000132_pt1 | contig 68125 bp, 57 predicted proteins | sample 714S22024metaG_FD_180666 | JGI IMG/M metagenome (GOLD analysis project Ga0224554, IMG submission 180666) | Peat soil microbial communities from Stordalen Mire, Sweden - 717 S2 20-24 | ecosystem: Environmental > Terrestrial > Soil > Wetlands > Peat | place: Sweden: Norrbotten County, Stordalen... | reverse complement strand
GCCACTGGCTGAGGTTCTGCTCGCTGATGGGGGCACCGTCGAAGTCGTCTTTGATGGTTTCCTGGACTTCTTCGAGGGCGTTGAGCCAGGGGAGGATTTGGGAGGCGGGTTGGGAGCGGTCGAGGCGCTCGTTCAACAGGTCGCGGATGGAGCGTGGGAGGTGTGCGATTTTACCGTTGCGGAGGTTCATAATTTGGGTTGATTCAGGGTTTTAGTTTTTCATCATGGCCATATTTAGACAATACTCAAGATACAACAATAGCATAGAGATTGTTTGGCACAACAATTATTGTAAACTAATTTTGCAATCGGGTGGGCGGCGGGGCGGAAGGCTTTCGGCAGGGGAATGGGAAGGATAGGACGGATAGGACCCATGGGAAAGACTTTGGCGGGGTGTCGCAAGCGAATATGCGAACAGGACTCCAGAAAACGGGGAATCGAATAATTGGACAGGCACAGGTTTTCATGAGGACGAGGCGGCAAAATGTTGACATGAGTGGAACCGACCCGTTTCTGAATCCGCAACAGAAGGAAACAAAGGTAACAAAGAATCGAGGTGCGGCGTTTGAGCCGGCCTTTGCTTCGTAGCCTTGGTGTGGAGAATCCTGCCCAGCATCCGCGACAGCGACCGGGGGGGCGTTGGGGGATGACCCCTCGCACGGTGTTGATTGACGAAATGGGCGCGGTTCGGCATGTTCGTGGGCCTGATGAGCGATCCGTTTAAAACACAAAGCGACACGAAAGCCAGCCCGCGAAGAATCCGGTGGGGCGTCTTGGGCTGCGCCCGCATTGCTCGGGAGGCGGTCATGCCTGCGATCCAGCGGTCCTCCAATTCCGTGCTGCACGCGGTGGCTTCGCGGCAGGAATCCAAACTGGCCGATTGCCGCGCCAAATTTCCCGCGCCGACGTTCTATAAGGGTTACGATGAGTTGCTGCGCGATCCTGCGGTGGAAGCCGTCTATGTGCCGCTGCCCAACTCGTTGCATCGGGAATGGACGATCCGCGCCGCGGAGCACGGGAAGCATGTGCTGTGCGAGAAACCGCTTGCGTTGGATGCAGCCGAATGCCGCGAGATGACCGCCGCTTGCGCCGCCAATCATGTGTGGCTGATGGAGGCTTTTATGTATCGTTACACCGAGCGCACCCGGCAAGTCCTCGAAGTGGTGCGCAGCGGCGCGCTCGGCGAAATCAAGTTTATCGGTTCGACCTTCCGCTTTTTGCTCGGCAATCCGGATTCCATCAAATACAAACCCGAGCTGGGCGGCGGCTCCCTTTATGATGTCGGCTGCTACCCGGTCAATTTTATCGGCATGGTGATGGATGAAATCACGCGCGGCCAGCCGGGAGGGGCGTTGCCGGAAAGCATTTCCGCGCAAGCGGTGCGGCAGGGCGGCGTGGATGTGATTTATTCCGCCGTACTCAAGTATCCGTCGGGGGTGATCGCCTCGTTGCATTGCGGATTTAACGCGCAGAAACGGGTTGGCTCGGAAATCGTCGGGAGCCGAGGCGCGCTGGAAATTTCCGATACGTTCTTCGACAACGCCGGGGCGTTGACGCTGACCACGGAAGGGGAGCGCCGCGAAATCCCGGTGGCGGAAAGCGACCGGTATCGCCTGGAAGTGGAAGATTTCGCCGGGGCCATTTTGGAGAAGCGCGCGCCGCGCCTGGGCCTGGCTGAAACGCAGCGCAACATGGAGGTGCTGGACGCCCTCCGGGCGGCCGCGAGTTGACAGTGTGACCAGGTTTCGTGGCCGGATCGTTAAAAGGCAACGCGAACAATGCTTTTCGCGCGGATTGTTGAGCTGGAGGCTCAACGCTACACCGGTTAAACGGAGCGCGGCCAAATAGTTTCATTGAAATCCCGCCCGGCTTCGCGCATTCTCGGCGCATGAGATGGTTCGCTCTGGTTTTGCTGATTCTGGCCGGCTCATTCGCCGGTTGTGAAAAAAATACCGACGTTCCGCCGGTGGCGGCCGCGCCGGCCCAGCCAGCCCAGCACGTCTTGCCGACGAAGGCCCAGCCCCAGTTAAAGACAATCCGCCTGTGGCTCGGGGCGGAGGAACTGGTGACAGAACTGGCGATGACCGCCGAGCAGGTGGAGACAGGTATGATGTTTCGCACCAACATGGCCGAAAATGCCGGCATGTTGTTTGTTTTCAACAGGCCGTTCCAGGCCTCATTTTGGATGAAGAACTGCCCTTTGCCGCTGTCCGCCGCCTATATCAACCCGGAGGGCGCGATTGTCGAAATAAATGATTTGCAACCGCAGAACACCAACTCCGTCGTGGCTGCGTCGGACGATGTGCAGTACGTTCTGGAGGTGAACCAAAGCTGGTTTGCGCGCCATCATATTGGCGCCGGAACATTGGTGCGGAGTGAGGTTGGCAGCCTGCCGGAAACATTTTTCCGGCGCAACCAATAGCCCGGTTTTTTCTTCGGGATCAACATGAGAATCGCCCTGGCCCAAATCAACACGACCGTAGGGGACCTGGCCGGCAACGAGGCCAAAATCATGGAAGGCGCCCGGCGCGCCCAGGCCGAGAAGGCCGACGTCGTGCTGTTTCCCGAACTGACGACGACGGGCTACCCGCCGCGCGACTTGTTGCTCAAGCCGGATTTCATTGTCAAGAATCTTGCCGTCCTGCATCGCCTCGCCGCCGCCAGCGCGGAAACGGCCCTGGTGGTCGGGTTCGTCGGCGAAAACAGGCACCGGCCCGGCCGGGACGTGACCAACGCCGCGGCGCTACTGCACGGTGGAAAAATCGCCGCCACGCGCGTCAAGACTTTGCTGCCCACCTATGACGTCTTCGATGAAGACCGCTATTTTGAGCCGGCGCGGGAGAATCTTCCCGTGACCATTGGTAGTTCGGCGTGCGGCCTGACGATTTGCGAGGACATCTGGAACGATGAGAATTTCTGGTCGCAACGGCGTTACCCCGCCGATCCGGTCGCCAATCTGGTTTCCGCCGGTGTGGGCTGCGTGCTCAACATCTCCGCTTCCCCCTGGCACGTGGGCAAGGAAAAACTCCGCTACGACATGCTGGCCAGTCTGGCCGTCAAGGCGCGGCGGCCCGTGGCTTTTTGCAACCTGGTGGGGGGCAACGATGAATTGCTGTTTGACGGCGGAAGCATGCTTTTCAATGCGAATGGGCAGTTGATTGCCAGGGCAAAATCGTTCGCGGAAGACTTCGTGGTCGCCGACGTGGAGACAGGCCAGCCTGCGCCGAGGCCGGACGCCAGCGACGAAGAAAACGTCCATGACGCGCTGGTGCTTGGTCTGCGCGATTATTTCCAAAAATGCGGCTTTAAATCCGCCGTGCTGGGACTGAGCGGCGGCATTGATTCGGCCGTGGTGGCTTGTCTGGCGGTTGCCGCGCTTGGGCCGGAGCACGTCCACGGCATAGCGCTTCCCTCGCAATTCTCATCCCAGGGCAGCCTGGATGACGCGCAACTCCTGGCGAAACACCTGGGCATCCGTCATGATGTCATTCCCATTCAACCGCCGTTCGAAGCGGTTCGCCGGCAGATGGAAGCCGTTTTCAGGGGCCGCGCCGAAGACACCACGGAGGAGAACATTCAGGCGCGATTGCGCGGGGTCATTCTCATGGCGTTGTCCAACAAGTTTGGTTCGCTGCTGCTGACCACCGGCAACAAAAGCGAATTGGCCGTCGGCTACTGCACTCTTTATGGCGACATGTGCGGCGGGCTGGCCGTGATCAGCGATGTTCCGAAAACGATGGTCTATCGACTGGCTCATTGGATCAACCGCGCCAGCGAAATCATTCCGCAGTCTTCACTGACTAAAGCGCCGTCCGCGGAATTGCGTCTAAATCAAACCGACCAGGACAGCCTGCCGCCTTACGACATCCTTGACGCCGTTCTCGATCATTATGTTGTCCAGAGCCGGTCCATGGCCGAAATCATCCGGCTTGGTTTCGAGGAGAAGACCGTCAGGCAAATCATCCGTTTGATCGACGTCAACGAATACAAACGCCGTCAGGCCGCGCCCGGTTTGAAAGTGACCACCAAAGCTTTCGGCGTGGGCCGGCGATTCCCCATTGCGCAGCGATATCGTGAAACGTGAAGGGCCTGTTCAGGCGCCTATTTCACTGGGCTGGCGAACAGGTTGCGGCCGCTGTTCAGGCAGTTGCTCCGGGTTGCCCTGAGCGAAGAACTTGAGCGCGAGGTCGTTCGCTTTCCGGCCGGAGACGCGCAGGCGCAGGGCATTGCGGGCGAAGTGCGGCTGGATATGGTCCTCGTAGCACAGGGATGCGATTTCGGCTGTGGCTTCCTGCCTGTCATTCGCGTCGCCAAAATAATGGGCGAAACGGAGGTCGCGATCGAAGTAATCGGGCTTGAGCCGGCGGAGCAGGGGGGCCATCAGGCGGGCATGGAAATAGAGGCATTTCTGGAACGCCAGCTTGTCAAACTCAGATTGCGAACAAGCGTAGTGTTCACAAAAGAGTGATCTCAAGTCGCGATTGGATGGCGAACCGGGAACCGTCATTTATAGACTACTTTATATAAATGCCCCCGGCCTGTCTGTAGGGCGGTTTCCCCATGTACTCGTGATGGGCAACCTTACAAGGCTTTCCTTGATTTTGGCGCTGTTCGGCACAATATGGATTTTGCATGGTGACGTGTGCCAAATCTGAGGAGTTGTTTGAGGAGGCTTTGCGATACATCCCTGGCGGGGTGAATTCGCCGGTGCGGGCCTTTCGCGCTGTGGGAGGGCATCCGTTTTTTGTCAACAAAGCCAAAGGGGCGCACATCTTCGACGTCGATGGCAATGAACTGGTGGACTTTGTGGGCACGTGGGGGCCGGCCATTCTGGGCCACGCCAATCCAAAAATCATTCAGGCCGTCCAGCAAGCGGCAGAGCAGGGGACCAGTTTCGGCGTTCCCAATCCGCTCGAAGTCGAAATGGCGCGGTTGATCTGCGCTGCCGTGCCGGGATTGGAAAAGGTGCGGATGTGCAATTCGGGAACGGAAGCCTGCATGTCCGCCATTCGCCTGGCGCGGGGCTTCGCCAAACGCGACAAGATTATCAAGTTTGACGGCTGTTACCACGGCCATGCCGATTCGCTTTTGGTCAAGGCAGGGTCGGGAGCGCTGACCTTCGGCCATCCCGACAGCGCCGGAGTTCCCGCCGCCTTTACCCAGCACACGATTGTCGTGCCCTTCAACGAATCGGAGGCGGTGCGGTCCGTCTTTGACGCCAACCCGCGGCAAATCGCGGGCATCATCGTCGAACCTGTCCCGGGCAACGCCGGTCTGTATCCGCCAAAACCAGGCTTCCTGGAATTTCTGCGCGACATCACGTCCGGCGAAGGCGCGTTGCTGATATTTGATGAAGTCATGACCGGTTTCCGCCTGGCCTTGGGCGGCGCGCAGGCGCGCTTCGGCATCCGGCCTGATCTGAGTTGCTTTGGCAAGATAATCGGGGGCGGCCTGCCGGTCGGCGCTTTCGGCGGGCGCGCGGAAATTATGGATTTGCTGGCGCCGCAGGGGCCGGTTTACCAGGCGGGCACTTTAAGCGGCAACCCGCTGGCCATGGCGGCCGGCTTGGCGGCCCTCAAGGAACTTGCCTCCACCAACGCCTACGCCGCCTTGGAGGAATCAGGCGCCGCCCTGGAAGCCGGGATGAAAGCCGCCGCCGCGTCGGCCAACATTCCCGTGCAGTTCAACCGCGTCGGCTCGATGTTCTGCGCCTATTTCACCAGCCAGCCGGTGCATAATCTGGCCGATGCCATGACCAGCGACCGCTCGCGTTTCAGCAAATACTTCCACGGCATGCTGCGCGAAGGCATTTATTTTGCACCCTCGCAATTTGAATCCGGATTCATCTCGACCGCGCATAGCGCGGCGGACCTCGATAAAACGATTGGCGCGGCGGCCCGGGTGATGAGAACATTATAACAGCATGCGCATCCTTGCTCTCGATCACGGCACAAAGCGAATCGGCGTCGCCATCAGCGACGAGACGGCCATCATCGCGCAGCCGCTCGCGTTTCTGGCCGCCGAACCGCTGGAGGATTTCCTCAAGCGCCTTGAGACAATTGTTGACAGCAGGCAGGTCGGGGAAATACTGGTCGGCATCCCGCGCAACATGAACGGCACCTATGGTCCGGCGGCGATCAAGGCGCGGGAATTTGTGGAGTGTCTCAAGGGGGCGTTTGCCGTCCGCGTCACAACGTGGGACGAGCGGTTGACCACGGTCCAGGCCAACCGCGCGCTGATCGAAACGGGCATGCGGCGCGAAAAACGCAGGGAGCGCGTGGACCAAACCGCGGCGGCGATTCTGCTGCAAAGTTACCTCGACAGCCTCAGCCAGTGAAATTCAAGCTGCTCATCGCCTATGACGGGACCGGTTACGCGGGCTGGCAGGTGCAAAAGACCGGGGTGGGCGTCCAGCAACGCGTTGAGGAGGCGATTTCCAAAATTTTCCCCGGCGCGTCCCGGCTGCACAGTTCCAGTCGCACCGATGCCGGGGTGCATGCCCTTGGCATGGTCGCGCAGGTTGAAGTTCCAGACGATCAGGACAGAATGCCCCCGGCCAAAATGGCCATGGCCATCAATGCCTATTTGCCCCGTGACATCCGTGTCATGGCCGTGGCGCGTTGCAGCGCCGGCTTCGACGCGCGGTTCGACGCCACAGGCAAACAATATCGCTACCTCGTTTGGAACGGGCCGGCCATGAACCCGCTTTTGCGCCAGCAGGCCTGGCATGTCCCCCGGCCCCTCAATCTCGCCGCCATGCGCGCCGCCGCCAGCCTCATCGTCGGAAAACACGACTTCAAATCATTGGCCGCCACCCGCAACTATGAAATGAAATCCACCGTCCGCACCTTGCGCCGCTGCGACATCCGGCGCAACGGCCCGCTCCTGACCTTTGTCATCGAGGGGGACGGCTTTCTCTACAAGATGTGCCGGGGCATCGTCGGCACGCTGGCCCAGGCCGGGCAGGGGAAGATCGCGCCGCGGGAGATCAAAGGCATTTTGCGCCGCAAAGACCGCCGCGCCGCGGGCATGACCGCGCCCGCCCACGGGCTGGTCTTGTGGAAGGTGTTTTATTGACAGATGAACATTGTCCTGCTCGAGCCGGAAATTCCGCCGAACACGGGGAACATCGCCCGTCTCTGCGCCGCCGCGCGTTGCACTCTGCACCTGATTGAGCCATTTGGGTTCGAGTTGGATGACGCGCGCCTCAAACGCGCCGGTCTGGATTATTGGGACCACCTGGCCTGGCATCGCTGGCCGGATTGGCCCGCCTTCCAAAAGCAATTGCCCCCCGGCGCGCGCCTCTGGCTAATTGAATCGCACGGAGCGCGGCATTATGCGGAGGTGGAATATCAGCCCGGCGACTACCTCGTTTTTGGCCGCGAAACCGCCGGCCTGCCCAAAAAAATCCTGGAACAATACCGCGACCATTGGCTGCGCATTCCGATGTTCCATGAAGGCGTCCGTTCGCTGAACCTGTCCAATTGCGTCGCGCTGGTCCTGTTCGAGACCCTGCGCCAGCAGGGATTCGAAGGGGAAATTAAATGACCAATGCACCTCCCATCTGTCCCATGCGTCCTATAGATCCTATTGGTCCTTTCTTCCGAAGGAATTTCTCTCGCAATTCCGGCGGTAAAACATAGATTAGGAAGTCAGGGCGATTAGCGCAGCGGTAGCGCAGCAGCTTTACACGCTGTTGGTCGGGGGTTCGAATCCCTCATCGCCCAAACTTATTTCTCCATCGTCACATCCCCGCCGGTGATCCGCTCCAAATGGCCGTGCTGCCCGCGCAGCAGCAGCGCCCCGTCCGCGTCAAGTGACTCCGCCCGGCCACGAATCACCCGGTCGCCAACGCGGATGCTGACCTGCGAATCAATTGTCGTGCAATGTTCCTGCCATTGCTCGGCAATGACGTCGAATTCCCCGCGCTTGACCCTCTCGTAGTCCCGGTCCAGTTCGCGCAGGATGCCCACGGCCAGTCCGGCGCGATCCACCATCTGGCCCGACTCAATTCTTATTGACGTGGCCGTTTTGCGCAGCGCGATGGGGATTTCGCCCGCCTCCTGGTTCACGTCGATGCCGATGCCGAGAATGACCTCCTTCAAATGATCCACCTCCGCGCTCATTTCCATCAGGATGCCGGCGATTTTCCTGCCCCGGATCAAAAGGTCGTTGGGCCACTTGATTTCCGGCACAATCCCGGTTTGCAGCGTGATGCCCCGGGCCAGCGCGGTGGCGGCGGCGATGGTCAATTGCGTCGCCGCCTGGGGCTGGATGCCCGGCCGCAGCAAAACAGAGAACCAAAGCCCTTTGCGCGCCGGCGAAACCCAGTGGCGGCCCATCCGTCCGCGCCCCTTGCTTTGCGATTCGGCAAAAACCACCACGCCCTCCTTCACCCCGCCCCGCGCCAGCCGGGCCACGATGTCGTTCGTCGAAGTCGTTTCCTCGAAAACCTGGATTTCCCGGCCGATGACCCGGGTCCGCCCCAGGCGCGAATACATGTCATCGGCATGCAGCACATCAGGCACACTTAACAGGCGGTAGCCCAGGTGCGGGCCGGCTTCGATATCGTAACCGATGGCGCGCAAATCCTCGATGTGCGCCCAAACTGCCGCGCGGCTGACGCCAAGTTTGCGCGCCAGATCCTCTCCTGATACGCCCCAAGGCGCTCCGCGCAAGGCGGACAAAATATGGGAATCGATGGTGGTGTCCTTCGCGGTCATGTGCGAAAATCCAGCGCAATGTCCACCGCCGGGGCTGAATGGGTCAGCGCGCCGACGGAAATAAAATCCACCCCGGTCTCGGCGATGGCGCGGACGGAGGCAAGATTAACCCCGCCGCTGGCCTCCGTTTTGGCGCGTCCGGCAATCAGCCGCACTGCGGTCCGCAGATTCTCGTTGGACATGTTATCGAGCAGGATTACATCGGCCCCGGCCTGGCAGGCCTGCCCGGCCTGTTCGAGCGTGTCGGCCTCCACTTCCACGATCAGTTTCGGAAACTGCGCGCGCGCCCGCCGCACCGCCGCCTCGATGGCACTGGGCGCTTCCCCGCGCAACGCCGCCAGGTGATTATCCTTGATCAAAATGCGGTCATACAAGCCAAGGCGATGATTGATACCGCCGCCGCATTGCACGGCATATTTCTCCAATTGCCGCCAGCCGGGGGTTGTCTTGCGGGTGTCGAGAATCCGCGCCCCGGTCCCTGCCACCGCTGCGACAAACCGCGCCGTCAAGGTTGCCACTCCCGACAAGCGCTGCACGAAATTGAGCGACACGCGTTCGGCGGCAAGAATGGCGCGGGCCGGTCCTTGAACAGCCAGCAATTCCTGGCCTTTGCCAGCGCGCTCCCCGTCCTTGGCCGTCGGCGACAGGACCAACCTTGCGGAAACCTCCTTGAACACCGCCTCCGCCAGGGGCAACCCGCAAACCAGCAGCGGCTCCCGCGCCACCATCACGGCGGAAGCCAGGGCGTCAGCCGGCACCGTGGCCAGCGTCGTCACATCGCCCGAGCCGACGTCCTCGGCCAGAGCGGCCCGGATCATTTGCGGATCAAAGTTCAAAACCAGAACCAAACGTTGAAGGTTTAAAGCCGCTTCGCAAGCGCAAAGTTAAAAATCGGTAAGGTTTTGGTGGAGGTATTCGGGAATCTTATTGTCCTGTCGGTCCGCTTGTAACACCGCTGCCTCAACGATGCGGCATCCCCACCTGCGCATCTTCTTCTGCATAGGATGGATCGTTTTGCCACCCTTCGTTCATCGGCTCAATGTAGGCGGCTCGGATGGCTTTGAACTCATTTGCCTGGCGGTCGGCTTCGAGTTGTTGCTCTGCAGTCAACAGCGATTGCACATGGGCGAAGTTGACCCTTGCGCGTCGCAGCGCCTCTGCATCGGGCCATTTGTCCTCGGGATCCGACAAGGTGGATACTGCCAACCGGCACCATTTGGCCGCTTCCAGCAAATCCTTCGTGCCCAAATCGCCGTTTAGAATCCCAAACCCCAAATCGTTTTGGGCTTCGCCATCCCCATGCTCCGCTGCCTCACGAAGCAGCTTTTCCGCCTCCATTGGATTTCGTTCCATCTCGTCTCCTTTCAGCAGCATGATGGCCAACATAAGTTGCGCTCGCAAATATTTGTGTTCGACAGCGCGACGAAGCCACTTCACGGCTCCAATCCGATCTATGGGGTAAGTCGGACATGTAGGGATGGGTGCGAAGCCATTGTAAAACATCTGGAACGTGTAGAACTCGGCCCCGCCGCAACCGTTCTCCGCAGCCTGGGCCAGCCAATTTCGCCCGGCTTCACAATCCGGCGTCCCGAGATCATCTCGAAAACACCCCATGGCATACTTAAACTGGGCGTCCCGATGGCCCATTTGGGCCGCCCGTAAAAAATACCGCTGGGCCATCTCAAATGATACTTTGTTACTTTCCGCCAGGTAATGCTCCGCCAACGCATAGAGTGCCTTGGGATGATTTTTCGCGGCGGCTTGGCGATACCACAAAAGCGCGTTCTCAATGTTCGTTGGCTCGTATTCTCCAAGGCGATAAATCTCGCCCATATCAAATTGCGCTTCAGTAGCGCCCAAGCTTGCTGCGTTGGATAGCCAATAGCGCCAATTGTCGCGGTTCGTTTCCACACCCCATCCCCAGTAATAATCCAACGCCAATCTGTAGCAGGCCAGCGGATCGCCCAATTTGGCGCTTTGCTCATACCAATGAAAAGCCTGAACAATCGAGTTGGGATCTGAGGTCTTCCGGGCGTATAGTGTGCCGAGGTTGCACATGGCGCGGCTATTGTTGCCTTCGTTTGCCGACCGCTTCAGCCAGTACTTCGCCGCGTCCTCGTTCTTGTCCAGGCCAAACCCGTTCATGTACAAGCAGCCCAAATTCTTCATGGCCACATAATTTGTACCGTCCGCCGATAGCCGGTAGTACTTGGCAGCCATGGCATAATCCTGGTCCACGCCAAAGCCGAAACGATAGCATCCGCCTGCATGGAGTTGCGCCTCGGCATTTCCTTTCTCCGCCGCCATGCTGTACCAGTGGAACGCCTCCTTGTAGTCCTTGACGACACCTCCGTTGCCTTCAAACAACAGCCCCAGAGTTAGCATGGCCGGCATATAACCGTCGTTCGCCAATTTCCGCAATACCTGCAATCCTCCTTCTCTCTCTTGCGCCGAACCATTCGGAACGGCAAGCGGGGCGCAACCCCACAACCTCTCCGCCTCCTGGTTGCCCAGCCGGCCTTCCCGGCACAACGCATTGGTCAGTTGTCGAAAACTTAAATCCCCATGCTCGAAATACTTGTCCGGCAACGCCGCCCTGGCGGCTATCGTCCAGTTGGTCGTTACGTTGATCTCCGGTGCCTGGCTTGCCTTTGTCGCACTGCCGCCTTGTGGCTGCCGTGTCTGGCACGACACTACCAATATCGTTGCCGAGACAACAACACCCAGCGCTCGTAACGTCGGGTGCACGACCATGAAGCAGGGTTTTCCCATTTGATTTCTTGCCCACGACCAGCGCGGGTTGCTTGCAGGATAATGCTGTGTCCCGCCCAGTTTTGTCAATCAAAACCGGCCGACATCAAAACCGGCCGCCAGGCCTTTTCCGCGGCGGGTTGCGGCTGGCCAGTTTCGGCCTCTTCGAAAAAACCGTGCGCAATCAAGCCGCCACAGGCTCTAACCGCTCTTCCAAGCCTCCCTCCGTAGAGGGAGAATTTGAAGAGCGGTTTTTGAAGAACACCCCATAGTGGAGACCTCGTCGCGCGTCCTATGCTCTTGGCGCAAATGGGCGCTATCCCATGGAGTGACTCCAGTGGTCCACGCACTTTCTCAAGTCTTTTCTGGGTTGTTATTGAGCTCCCCATTCGATATGCTTTGCCCCGTGAAATCCACCCGGTATTTTCTGGCCATGCGGGAGCGCCCCGACCGCGCCATGATCCGACTGGAGTGGATTCAACACGTTATCGCACATCCGGAAAAGGAGGTTGTGCAACAGGACGGGCGAATTCGCCGCTGGGCGCGAATCGAAGCGCTGGACGGGCGCGCTTTGCGTGTTATACTATTGCCAGACGGTGAAACCGTGCATAATGCGTTTTTGGACAGGTCATTCAAGTTATGAGAATACGATACTTTCAGGACACCGACACGCTGCACATCGAGTTCAAATCCGATGACGTCGCCGAGACACGCGACCTGGATGAGAACACACTGCTTGATGTGGACAAAAGCGGCCGCATCTTGAGCATCACCGTCGAACACGCCAGCCAGCGCGCCGACATCCCTCGCTTTTCCTTTGAGCAAGTCCCCGCCTGAATGCGCTGGATGAGATTGGCCAGACTGTCAAGCGCCTCTGCAAAATCATCATCCTCGGAAAAATCTGCATTTGCGCAGAACCCGTTTATTGACTCAATTATCGCACCCTTTAAGCGCCGTAGGCGCGGCATCTTTGTAGCTGCCCAATCAAAAACAATTCAAGCTCCGTGAGGAGCGGTATCACTTTGATCTGGGCCGGAAAACTCAAACCATATCGCACCGAATCAAAGCGATTTAATTTTCAGGACTTTTTGATCATATTATATGCAAGTAATGTAAAATGAACGCACTACGAAAAAAGCAGCCCTCAAACCGGTCATACTCGCTCGAAGGCGGCCAGGCGGGCCGGATCAGTCGATTTAAAGTTGCTTCACAAGCACAGAATTGAATATCTAATTCAACATGTCGCTTCCAATCATTTCAGTTACTCAAATGCGCGAGTGGGAAGATGCCTCGTGGGCTGCGGGCCGGACGGCGCCGGAAGTCATCGACAATGTGGGCCGCGCCATTGCCCGCCGTCTCGAGCAAGTGACCAAACCGGGCGAAATGATCCTGTTCCTGGCCGGCAAAGGCCACAACGGCGACGATGCCCGCGCCGCGCGCAAGCGCCTCAGTAAGGAGCGCGGCTCGCTTCTCCTGGACGTGGTTGATCCGGCCCACGCCCTGGCAAAAGTTCAGGAGGCGATTGCAGACGGCGGCTTCTCGTGGATTGTCGATGGCTTGTTTGGCATCGGTCTGGACCGGCCGCTCGACGACGATTGGCGCAAGTTGATTGAGGCCGTCAACGGCGCAAATCTTCCCATTCTCGCGCTGGATGTGCCTTCAGGGTTGAATGCGGAGACCGGGAGCGTGGAAGGTGCGGCCATTACCGCCAACCTCACCCTGACCGTCGGAGCGCCCAAAAGCGGCTTGCTGAAGGCGGCGCAATTTGTCGGGCGGTTGGAAGTTCTGTCCGATGTGGGATTGGTTCCGTGCCCGTTTGAGAGCGAGCTGAATTGGACGCTCGGAAAGGATTTTGCGCATTTGCCGCCGCGCCGTCCGGTGACGGGTCACAAAGGCGCCTTTGGACATCTGGCCATTTACGCGGGCAGTTTCGGCTGTCACGGCGCGGCCGTTCTGGCAGGGCAGGGCGCATTGCGCGCCCGCCCCGGTTTGATCACGATTTTTCCACAGCCGTCGGTGTATGTGCCAGTCGCGTCGCAATGCCAGTCGATTATGGTTCACCCCTGGCAGTCCGGCCAGGCGCTGCCAAAGACTTGCAGTGCCATACTCTTTGGCCCCGGGCTGGGAGCATCGGAGTTGACCGAGACGGCAAAGGAGGAGATGCGGACGCATTGGCGCGAAACCCCATTGCCGGTTGTCGCCGACGCCAGTGCGCTCGATTGGTTGCAGCCAGGGCCGACGCCTCCGGGCGTGATTCGAGTCATGACGCCGCATCCCGGCGAGGCGGGGCGGATTCTTGGCACTTCTGCCGCGAGTGTCCAGGCGGACCGTGTCGGGGCGTTGCGGGAATTGTCCAAACAACGGGGCGGTTGCTTTGTCGTTCTCAAAGGGCATCAAACGCTCGTTGGTTGCGCCGCCGGCAAAATCTTCGTCAACAACTCGGGCAATCCCTGGTTGGCGCAGGGAGGAAGTGGCGACCTGCTGGGCGGATATCTGGCCGGGTTGCTGGCGCAGCCGGATTTGCAGAAGGACCCGCTCACCACGATCCGATGCGCCGTTTGGCGCCACGGCGCGGTGGCGGACCGCCTTTCCGCGGCGCAGGCCAACTGGACGATCGAGGATTTAAGCCGCCAGTTGTGAGAATCATAATGAGCTTTCCTTGCCAGGGACAATTTGTTATGCAGCATCGGTACATGCGAAGGGTTGGTTTAATTCTCTTTTACTTAATGGCATTTGTGGCTCTGACGGCGGCAGCCGGGTCCTACACATTGACCGACGGCACCAAGCTCGCCGGCGATCCCGTTTCCGAAAACGAGAATGGCGTCGTCCTGCAAACAGCCGACGGAACAGACCTGGAGCGGATCCCCTATGATAAGTTCACGCAGGAGTCCGTCCGGGCATTGCTGGCCGGGGCCAAAACCGCGCGCGAAAAAGCGTTCATCGATCCGTTCATCGAGGAACTGCCCCAGGAACGGGCGCAACGCAAGGAGATCGTTGTCAAACCTATTGAAACACCGCCGCGGCCCACAACCCATCTGGGCTTGATGGCGCTGTTTGCCAGCCCGGTCGGATTGACCATTCTTTTGGTTTTGTATGGCGCGAACCTGTTTGCCGCTTACGAAGTCGCCCTTTACCGGCGCCAGCCTTTACCGACCGTTTGCGGACTTGCCGCCGTGCCATTTTTTGGCGTGCTCAGCCCCATTATTTTCCTGGCCAGGCCGGGACGGCAGGATTCGGCTGAAGGGGAGGAAGAACCGCAAATCCGGTTCCGCGCTACTCCGCCGCCCGCAGCGGAGGAGGCGGTCCCGTCCGGAGAAGCCGCAGGGGCAACGCAGGAGTCGCAGCCGATCGCCGCTCTGCGGAGAACAGCCGCCGTGCGGCAACCCGCCCCTCCTGCGGCGCAGGAAACTGCGCCCGCCCTGCCTGAGCCCATCGTCTTCCGGCGCGGCGAATTCTCCTTCAACCGCCGCTTTTTCGAAACCAAGCTGGCCGGTTTCTTCCGGCTTGTTCCGGGCGAAGCGGAGAGGGACATGGTCATTTTCATCAAATCGGGCCGCGGTGATTTTACGGGCCGAAGAATCACCCGCATCACCCCTTCCGAATTCTACTTGCAGATCTTCCACGACAACGCCACTGCCGACGAGATGATTCCCTTCGTCGATGTTCTCGAGGTGCAGATTCGGCACAAGGACTTCGTATGATCCCGGGTCCCTGACGGCACCCCTCTTCCTAATGCCCTTGCGAATCGTGTTCATGGGGACGAGCGAACTGGCCTGCGCGAGTCTGAAGGCGCTGTTGGCTTCTTCAGAGTTTGAAGTGCCCGGCGTCGTGACCCAGCCCGACCGCCCCAAAGGCCGCAACCTGAAACTCCAGCCCTCTCCTGTCAAAACTATTGCCATCGGCGCCGGCCTTCCCGTCTTTCAGCCCGCCAGCGCCCGTCAGCCCGATTTTCTCGCCGAACTGGCCGCGTTGCGCCCCAATATGCTCGTCGTCGCCGCCTACGGCCAGATTCTTCCCCAATCGATGCTCGACCTGCCGCGCTTTGGCGGTGTCAATGTCCACGCCTCCCTTTTGCCCAAATACCGCGGAGCCGCCCCCATTCAATGGGCCATTCTGAACGGCGACGCGGCAACGGGCGTGACGATCATGAAAATGGCGGCGGCACTGGACTCCGGCGATATTTTGAGCCAACGCTCCATCCCGATTCTTCCAGAAGACAACTCCGCCACGTTGCACGAACGCCTTTCCGTTTTGGGAGCGGAGTTGCTCGTGCCGACGATTCTGGATTACACGCGCGGCGGCATTATTCCCCAGCCGCAAGATGAATCAACCGCCAGCTATGCCCGGAAGATCACCAAGGAGGATGGCCGCATGGTTTGGACGAAGCCGGCGCTGACGTTATGGAATCAGGTGCGCGCCTTCATTCCGTGGCCGTGCGCCTTTGCCTGGCTGAACGAAGGCTCAGCGCGGCGATTGTTGAAAATCATCCGCGCCACCGTCGAAAACAATCGCCAGGGCCAGCCCGGCGAGATTTTGCAGGCCGACAAAACGGGTCTGGTGGTGGCTTGCGGCCAGGGGGCCTTGCGCATCCATGAATTGCAACTCGAAGGTGGACGCAAGATGACCGCCGCCGAGTTATTGGCCGGACACTCCCTCCAGCCGGGTGGGAAGATCGGGTGAAGTTTGGGTGTGGCCGGCAATGATCGGTCCCTTTTTCAATAATTCGATATAATCCGTTAATATCCGCCTGGTTTCCGCCAGGGTCGGATCGATGGCTGGTTGATCGCCGGCTGCGTCTTCCCCGCTGGAATCCAAACCGGATTTGGTCTTGGAAGCGAATGGCTGCAATTGCGCCAAATCGACGTTTCTCAGCGTGATTTCGTACACCTTCTCATTTGGTTTCTTGCGCGACAGGCGTTCCTTCTTTCTGGCCTCCATGAGGGCGGTGTCGGACTTTTGCTCGGCGACCCGTTCCGCCAGATCCAGAGAGAGGCTCTTGTCCGCCTGTTCCTTGCGGAACCGTTCAATGTCCTCCCGCATATAACTGAAATCCTTCTCCTTCCCAACTCGTTGCCGGGAGCGCGCCTGCAATTCCGCCAGATAAGGTTTGACACGATTCAGCTCAAAATCTTCCAGATGATCGGCGCTGGTCACGGAATCGCATGGCATGGCATCGGGCAACGAGCGTTCGCCGACGTCGGCCGCATCGTCGATGGAAGGCAGTTCAATATCCGAAAGCACGCCTTGAAGCTGGGTGGAAACGCCGCCCGCGCGATAGAATTTCTTGATCGTCACCTTCAACTCGCCGGGATCATGGCTGTAGGCCAGGTGTTTCATGTCCAGCCACGAGGAAAGCGCCTGCATGGTTTGCACCGTGCCTTTGCCAAAGGTCGAATGGTCCCCCACGATCAAGGCGCGCCCGTAGTCCTGCAATGCCCCGGCGAAAATCTCCGAAGCCGACGCGCTGAAGACGCTGGTCAGGACGATCAGCGGGCCATCGTAAATCGGTCCCGGCTCCGGCGAAGGATCGGCCACAATCTCCCCGGTGGGGTCCTTGGTTTGGACGACCGGCCCTTTGGGATTGAACAGACCGGTCAGCTTGATCGCCTCCTCCAAATAGCCGCCTCCATTGCGCCGCAAATCCAGAATGATGCCGTTCACGCCTTCCTTTTTCAGCCGGTTGATCAATTGCGCCGTGTTGGCCGTGGTGTTCACTTCCGGATGGTTGTTGTCCGCGTAAAAGGAGGACAGGTCAATGACACCGAGCTTCAAGGCCGGACCTTTGGCGGAAGGAATCTCGTAAAGCCAGGCTTTCGGCTCCTCGTCTTCCAGTTTGATCTCGTCGCGAATCAACGTCACCTGCTTGTGAACGGTTTCCGCCGCGTCCACCGGGATGATGGTCAGGGTGACTTGTGTGCCTTTGGCGCCGCGAATCAGCGCGACGATCTTTTCCAGCGGCATGCCCACGACATCGACCGGTTCGGCGTTGCTTTGCGCCACCGCCACGATGCGGTCGTCCGGTTTGACCTGTCCGCTCCTTTTGGCCGGGCCTTCCTTCAGTTCCCTGATTTTGCAGAAACTCTTGTCCTTCTCCAGGACCGCGCCGATGCCGAAGAGCGACAGCTTCATTTGGATGTTGAAGTTCTCCGCCGACAAGTGCCCCATGTAATCGGAATGCGGATCGTAGGCGCGGGCCAGGGCGTTCATGTACAATTCAAACACCCGGTCATTATCCAAATCCTTATAGTTGTCGAGGATCTGCACATAATGACTCGTCAAATTCTTTCTGATGGCGGGGAAGTTCGTTTCGTCCAGTTGAATCACGGCGGCATAATTTGTCACGGCGGAGGCGGCGTTCGTGCTGGCGCCGGCCCGATTCGTGAATGAAACCGTCACAACCGGATGAAAACGGATCTCGCCGATTTTCGCGCCATTCGTGGAATACAGTATGTTGGTGGCCGTGCCCGGGCTTGTTCCCTTCGGCCATTGCCAGCGCACCGTGGCGTTCGATCCATTGGGACTGATTTCCACCGAGGCGATGGCGCGCCCGTCCTTGCCCAGCAACTTTGCGGGAAAATAGTCGAAATCCAGCGGATGCGCTTTCTTCCGTGAGAACTCAATCTTTTCCACGCTCTCGCCCGGGGAGTTGCTGACCGTTCCGCCAAACTCGATGGCTTGCGCGGAGAGCAATTGGTCCAGATATTCACAACGCATTTCCTGCACCCAAAACTCCTTCGCTTCCTTCAGGTCCCTCGGATAGGGCAGGGCATGGCGATTGACGACAAATCGCTCATGTCCGCTGAAATCGAAGTTGGTGGTGGCCAGCAGGTTGGTCACATAATTGATGCGCTCGTTGGCGCGCTCCATGAAACGGGAGAAAATCATCCAGCACGGCGTCAGGTCGTGTTCTTGCAGAGTCAGGACATGCAAATTGGTGCGGTAGGCCTCAAATTCATTTGTGTCGGACTGGAGGAAATAAATGTGGGAATAATCCAGCGACTCAAGATAGCGGTCCAAAAACCGGCTGGAAATTTCCCGATCGAAAGGATGCTGCGAATACTGCCAGGTTTGAAGCACGTCCGATTCAACCTGGGCGATGTTGACGTCAGTCGGGTCGGCTGCGTCCGCAGGCGGCACGGTAAAGACCGCCTGTGCATAGTGGGATGATGCCAGCGCCAGAAGGAGGGCGCAGGCCTGTGGAAATAATCGACATCTCATTAAAGTTCTTCTGAAATTCTTCGCGTTATCGGGTCATCACCGCACCCGACTTCCGCGCGGCGTCGTCCAGACGAGAATAACATACCAAAGATCGGGCGAATTTCCAGTGATTTATTCCGTTCGTCATGGGCGCAAATCGGCTTTTGGGGGCAAGTTCGGCCATCGCCGGATCACAGTGGATGCGATTGCCTGCGACGCAGTGTGAGGCATGTGGTTTTCAAGGTTGTTTTTCTTTTTTTTGGCTTGAAACGCCTTGAAACGGCCTGAATCGGTTTGAAATCGGCCAAGAATTCAGAGTCGGGATTGACCTGAAAAACGCGGTGGTCAGAGGAATGATTGTCAGGGGAATTGGAACAAGGGACTGCGGAAAGGCTGAAGTTCTGAAAAGGCGGAAGAAAGGCGAGTCAACCACGGATCGAACTAAATGGCGGCAATTTCAGATATTGGCAGCGATACATGTACGGATATTTCGGGTCGTTACTCATATCCGGCATCCACATACCATTTCCACTCCACCCCAATCGCTGAGAACAGCAGAGGCATATCGAAAGCAGGTCAGCCCGTTTTTGTCCTGCGTTCTTGAGGAAAAGTGGAAAAAACGGCATGTGGATTTCCCCTCTTATGTTTCGCGTTATCTGCAAAATCTGATTATTCAGGGGACCGCTGGAGATGGATATTTCGACCCTCGGCCTTTTCAATGCATCCCCCGCAAAAGCACTAAATTGCTGCTGGAGATCAGTCTTCATTTGCTCAAAACGTTTTTTCATCTATCAGTCTCGCGGTCTGCTTGAGATTTGCTTGAATAAGCAAAAACCGTCACTATCACCGCAGCCAAGCCCATGGCGGCGCTGACCCCAGCAAGAATCCACGTCATCGTATGTGTATGGCTATTGAAAAAGCGCTCCTCCCACCCCCTTAAACGCCGGTCGGCCTCTTCGAGTTGAGTGCGCGCCCTACCAATTGTGGTCTCCTTCGCGCCTGCCGAGATGCGCCCGCAACGCCAGGCGTTGCTGAATTTTTGCTGATTTTCTGGCGCAAATGGGGGATGGTTGGAGGGACTATATGCGGCTGATCGGACATGTTAAAAGTGAATCGAGCGCCAAGACGCTCGGAGATTATTTGGTTTCCATCGACATCCGAAGTCTGATTGAACCGGACGCGGAGGGGTGGGCGGTGTGGATTTATTCCGAGGACCAAATCGCCGCCGGCCAGCAGGCGTTGTCCGATTACGAGCTGAATCCCGCCGCCGACAGGTTCCGTCATGCCAGCCAAAACGCCGCGGTCGTGGAAGAGCGAAAACAGCGTGAAAAAGCCAGATTTGATGAACGGATTCACACCCGGGAACGGATATTGACCTCGTCGAATTCCGCGCCGGTGACACTGACTCTCATTATCCTCTCCGTCGGCGTGACTCTCGTGTTCTTGATGAATTCGGCTTCGCCTCTCATCGGTTGGTTGTCCATCAGCCAGTTCGTCCGCGGTCTGCCCGAAGTCTGCCACGGGGAAATCTGGCGTCTGCTCACTCCCATCTTCATTCACTTCGGTGTGGTCCATATCATTTTCAACATGCTCATGTTGCGGGACATGGGTTTCTTGGTTGAAAGCCGCCGAGGCGCGAAGGTCCTGATTCTGCTGGTCATCGTCATCGGTGTCGGCTCCAACCTTGGTCAATACTATTACAACGGACCGGGATTTGGCGGCATGTCCGGGGTTCTTTATGGATTGTTGGGATATATTTGGCTGCGCGGACACAGTGATCCGTCCTCGGGACTTTATGTTTCCCCCACCACCCTGGGGATGATGCTGGTGTGGTTTTTCCTGTGTCTGTTCAATGTCATCCCCAATGTGGCCAATGCCTGCCATGCGGTCGGCCTGGTGATGGGAATGATTATTGGAGCCGCCCCGCTGGGCGCGCGCGGCTTGTAATCGGTGCGCGCCGCCTTGCCCCGGCTTACAATGCCCAACTCGGCTCAATTTCGGCGTCGAGCGAGGTTTGAAAATTCCCCGACTTGAATTTTCGTTCGGCCAGGATGCCGATCATGACGGCGTTGTCAGTGGAGTATTTTGTTTCGGCCAGGCGCAGGTTCAGCCCGGCGCGGCGGCAGGCGGAGGCCAGTTCTTTGCGCAAGGCGCTGTTGCAGATGACGCCTCCCGAAGCGGTGACGCAACGGACGCCGACGCGTTCCGCGGCATGCACGGTTTTGGCGACCAGGACTTCGACGATGGCGGCTTGCACGCTGGCGCAGAAATCACGCAGGCGCGACGCGGCATCGAGCAGCCCCGGATTTTTCTCCAGGAAATAACGCACGGAAGTTTTCAATCCGGCGAAACTGAAATCATCCCCCGGCTCATGCAACATGGGGCGGGGAAAGGGGAAGGCCTTCGGATTGCCGCCGGCGGCGAGCCGGTCAATTTGCGGTCCGCCCGGATAGGGCAGGCCGGCCAACTTGCCGATTTTATCAAAGCATTCCCCCGCCGCATCGTCCAGGGTTTTGCCCAGGACCCGGTGTTTAAACTCGGCTTGGACATGGACGAGCAGGGTGTGGCCGCCGCTGACGATGAGGGAGACTGACGGCTGGAATTGGGCGAAGTCAGCCACGGGCGGGTTGCCTGAAATCCAGGGCGAATAGAGATGCGCTTCGTGGTGGTGAACGCCCAGAAACGGTTTGCGCAGGCTGAAGGCCAGGGCTTGGGCGGCCTTCAATCCCACCATGAGCGCGCTGGGCAGGCCCGGTCCCTGAGTCGCCGCCACCGCGTCGATCTCTTTCATCTTGACGTCCGCTTCGCGCAAGGCCCGCTGGGTGGCGGGCATCAAATGGCGCAAATGTTCGCGCGTGGCCAATTCCGGCACCACTCCGCCGTATTCGGCATGAAGCGCGATCTGCGAGGAAACGACGTTGGCCAGCGGGCGGCCATCGCGCACGACGGCTGCGCTGGTTTCATCACACGAAGTCTCGATGGCGAGCAGGGTCAAAGTTTTGGTAAGCCCGTTTTATCGGGGCGATGCCGCCGCCACTTTGGCGGGGACCGGCGCCCGTTGGGCATAGAGCAAGACGCCCTTCAGGAGATCGACCGCCCGCTCCAATTGCTTGTCGTGGACCTTCTCGATCCGTTCCCGGTCCGGTTCATCCACGACTTCCAGGGCGCCCGGCATGTGTTTGTAGTGCAAATCCGCCTCGTCCTGTTCGGACATGGGCACATAGATATCCGGCGTGATGCCATGCTCGTGAATAACTTTGTGACTGGGCGTATAATATCTTGCCGTGGTCAGGCGCAGGGCCGATCCATCGGCCAGCGGCAGAATGCTCTGCACGGAACCTTTGCCGAAGGTCTGTTCGCCGACAATGATGGCGTGGGTGATGGGCTGCAAATCCTGCAAGCAACCGGCCACGATCTCGGAGGCGCTGGCGCTGTAGCCGTTGACCAGGACGACGATGGGCATGTCGATGCGTTTGCCATGGCCCTCGGCGCGGTATTCAGATTTGGGGCTGGAACCGCGCCCTTCAGTCGAGACGATTAGCTGGCCGCGCGGGAGAAATTTTTCGCAGACCTGGCCGGCTTGTTCAAGCAGGCCGCCCGGGTTGTCGCGCAAATCAATAATGAGCGCCCTCATGCCCTGGTCCGTCAATCTCTTCAGCGCCAGCCCCAGGTCATCCGAGGTCTTTTCACCAAACTGAATGATCCGCACATAGCCAATGCCGTCTCCGCCCAGCGGAAATTCGCGCTTGTCATTAATGTCCTTGACGCTGTCCACCTTGATGTTGGCCCGCACCAGTTTGTAATCCTTGATTTGCCCCGTGGAAGGGCGGCGGATGGTAATGGTGATGGACGTCCCCGACTCGCCGCGCAAACGTTTCACCGCATCTTCCAAATCAAGTTTGGCTGCGCTCTTGCCATCGATCTTGACGATCTGGTCATGGGGAAGAATCCCGGCCCGATATCCCGGTGAATCCTCCATGGGCGCCACCACTGTCAGCATATTGTCCTTGCCCAACTCCACGATGATGCCCAAACCGCCGAACTCCCCCTCCGTGTCTTTTTTCAACTCATCAAATTTCGTCGGGTCCATGAACTCGCTGTGCGGGTCCAGCGTGTTGAGCATTCCCTTGAGCGCGCCGTGAATCAGGTCCTGGTAAGTCAGCTTGTCGCCGTCCACGTATTCCTGCCGCACCTTCTCCAGCACATCAGCCAGGAGCTTGTAATTTTCGTAGGGATCGTCCTTCTGCGAGGCGTGGGCGGTGTAAATATAAACCTGCGCGCCGAAGAACAAATTGACCCCCAAGGCGGCAATTAAAAGACCAAACAATATGCGGCGTTTCATAAAATATGCAAGACACGACTTATGATAAGACGTGACGGCTGGATTGGCAAGTGGCGCCGGAGTGTTGTCACAAATCCGGGATTGAGCGAAAGCGGTTTCGGTGTAGAATGATTTCGTGCTGAGTCTGTCCGCTGTACGAGAATTGGATTAACTCGAAGGAAAACATGTCTGATCGCCTGACAAATTTGACACGGCCCCCGAAACTCATCGGCATTGCGGCGGACCATGGCGGGTATGAGTTGAAGGAATATCTGGCCGGGGTGCTGCGCGAAGCCGGATATACACTGAAGGACTTTGGGCCGCCGCAATTGAATGCAGACGATGATTACCCGGATTTTGTCGCGCCCTTGGCCCGCGCCGTTGCCGCCGGCAAGATGGATCGCGGCGTGGCCGTCTGTGGCAGCGGGGTTGGGGCGGCGGTCGCCGCCAACAAGGTGGCGGGGGTCCGGGCCTGCCTGATCCATGATAATTTTTCGGCGCACCAAGGCGTCGAGGACGACAATCTGAACATCATCTGCCTCGGCGGCCGCGTCGTCGGCCACTCGCTGGCCTGGGAGTTGGTCCAAACTTTTCTTAACGCGCGATTCAGCGGCGCGGTGCGTCATTGCCGCCGTCTGGAAAAAATCGCGGAGCTTGAAAACGCGCCCACTGGGAAAACACCATGAAAACCAGCCCCCTTGCCGGAAAGCCGGCGCCAACCGAAATCCTGGTCAATGTGCCGCGGCTCATCGCCGCGTATTATTCCGATGCGCCGGATCCCGCGCTGCCGGCGCAACGCGTCTCTTTCGGCACCTCCGGACATCGGGGGTCATCCTTCAATCGCGCCTTCAACGAATGGCATATTCTCGCCATCACCCAGGCGATTTGCCTGTATCGACAGCGGCAGGGAATCGTTGGGCCGTTGTTTCTTGGTATTGACACACATGCGCTTTCCGTGCCGGCCTGCGCCACGGCGCTTGAGGTGCTGGCGGCAAATGGAGTCGAGGCCACTATCGCGGAAGGCGACGAATACACGCCGACTCCGGTGATTTCCCACGCGATCCTGACGTATAATCGCGGGCGGAAGGACGGACTGGCCGACGGGATTGTCATCACCCCTTCGCACAATCCGCCCCATGACGGCGGCTTCAAATATAATCCGCCCAATGGCGGGCCGGCGGACAAGGCCGTGACGGATTGGATCGAGGCGCAGGCGAACGCCTTGCTCGAAGCCAGGCTTAAAGGGGTGAAACGAATCCCCCTCGATCAGGCCCTGCGCGCCGCCACGACGCATCGGCGCGACTACATCAGCCCTTACGTTGCCGATCTCGGCAATGTGGTTGACATGGAAGCCATTCGCGGTTCGAAACTCAGGCTTGGGGTTGACCCGCTGGGCGGCGCCGGCGTCCATTATTGGGCGCGAATCGCCGAGCGCTATGGTTTGAATCTCGCGGTGGTCAACGAAGAAGTCGATCCCACCTTCCGGTTCATGACGCTGGACTGGGATGGCCGGATACGCATGGACCCGTCCTCGGCCTTTGCCATGCAGCGGTTAATCTCGATGAAGGACCGCTTCGACCTTTCCTTCGCCTGTGACACCGACCACGACCGGCACGGCATAGTCACGCGCAGCGCGGGATTGTTGCCGCCCAATCATTATCTTTCCGTATGCATCTTCCATCTTTTTCAACACCGCCCCAACTGGCGCAAGGAAGCCGCGGTTGGCAAAACGCTGGTGAGCAGCCAGATGATTGACCGCGTCACCGGGAAGGTTGGCCGGAAAGTCTATGAGGTGCCGGTGGGCTTCAAGTGGTTCGTTGACGGTCTGATCGACGGCTCCCTTGGCTTCGTGGGGGAAGAAAGCGCCGGAGCCAGCTTCGTGCGCCTGGATGGAACCGTTTGGACGACGGACAAGGATGGAATTGTCCCGGCTTTATTGTCCGCGGAAATCACCGCTCGGATGGGACGCGATCCCGGCGAAATTTACCGCGACCTTACGCGCGAGTTTGGCGAACCCGCCTACGACCGGGTTGAAGCGCCGGCCACTCCGGATCAAAAGAAACTGCTGGCAAAACTGTCGCCCAAGCAGGTTAGGATCACGGAGTTGGCGGGCGAAAAGATTCAGGCTGTCCTCACCGCCGCGCCGGGCAACCGCGCTCCGATCGGCGGTTTGAAGGTGGCGGCGGAAAGCGGATGGTTCGCCGCGCGTCCGTCGGGGACGGAGGATATTTACAAGATTTACGCGGAAAGCTTCCGGGGGGAAGAACATCTGCGCCGCATTCAGGAGGAGGCCCAAACTATCGTCAGCGAAGCGCTGAAGGAGAAATTATGAGCAAGCAAACACCTGTCAATCATCCAATATACAGCCTTCTGCCCACGGAGGTGGAAGGATTTGATTCCCTGGCGGAGCTGGCCCTGGACATGCGCTGGTCGTGGAGCCATTACGCCGACAAAATATGGCAGGTGCTGGACCCCGCCTTATGGGATCTGACGCAGAACCCGTGGGTTGTCCTGCAAACGGTTTCCCGCGACAAACTCAAGCGCACCCTGGCCGATCCCGCTTTTCGCAAGACCGTGGACGACCTGCTGCAGATCAAGCGCAAAACGGATGCTACGCCCGCGTGGTTTCAGCAGCAGCATCCGAAGGCTCCCTTGACTTGCGTCGCCTACTTCAGCATGGAATTCATGCTGAGCGAAGCGCTGCCCATCTACTCGGGCGGCCTTGGCAACGTGGCGGGCGACCAGCTTAAGACCGCCAGCAACATGGGCGTGCCGGTGGCGGCAGTGGGACTGTTCTACCAACAGGGTTATTTCCGCCAGGTGATTGACCAGGAGGGAGGGCAGCAGGCTCTTTATCCTTATAATGACCCGGCCCAGTTGCCGATCACGCCGGTGCGCCAGCCGAACGGGGAATGGCTACGGCTGGAAATTGCCCTGCCCGGTTACTCGGTCTGGCTGCGGGTCTGGCAGGTCCAGGTTGGCCGGGTGAAACTGTATCTGCTTGACAGCAATGACCTGGCGAATTTTCCCGCCCATCGCGGCATCACCAGCGAGTTGTATGGCGGCGGGCCGGAATTGCGGTTGGTGCAGGAACTGCTCCTCGGCATTGGTGGCTGGCGGCTGCTCGGCGCGCTCGGCCTCAAGCCCGATGTCTGCCACCTCAACGAAGGTCACGCGGCCTTTGCCGTGTTGGAACGGGCGCGCAGTTTCATGCAGGACAACGCGCAGCCTTTCGATGTCGCGCTGGCCGTCACGAGGGCGGGGAACCTCTTCACCACCCACACCGCCGTTGCCGCCGGCTTTGACCGTTTCGCGCCGTGCCTCATCGAGCAGTACCTTGGCCGATACGCCACCGAAAAGCTGGGCATTACACTCCACGATTTGATGGCCTTGGGCCGGCAGAATCCGAATGATGCTTCGGAAAGTTTCAACATGGCCTATCTGGCCATCCGCGGCAGCGGCGCGGTCAACGGCGTGAGCCGCTTGCACGGCAAAGTCAGCCGGGAACTCTTCGGGCCTCTCTTTCCACGCTGGCCGGAGGACGAAGTGCCCGTCGGCTATGTGACCAACGGCGTCCACTTGCCGACTTGGGACTCGGCGGCTTCCGACGATCTTTGGACGAGCGCCTGCGGCAAAGCCCGCTGGATTGGAACAATGGAAAACTTGGACAAGGCTATTCGCTGCGTCCCGGACGCCAAACTCTGGCAATTCCGCGCCGCGGCCAGGAAGTCGCTGATTGACTACGCCCGCCAGCGGTTGGCCCGCAATCTTGCCGCCGCGGGCGCGGTGCCGGAGGTCGTCGAGGAGGCGAAGCATCTCTTTGACCCCAACGCCCTGACTCTGGGCTTTGCGCGCCGCTTTGCCACCTACAAACGCCCGAACTTGCTGTTGCACGACCCCGGCCGCCTGCTGCGCCTGTTATCCAACCCGCAGCGTCCGGTGCAACTCATCATCGCCGGCAAGGCCCACCCGGCCGACCAGCCCGGGCAGGCTCTCATACGGCAATGGATTCAATTCATCCGCCGCCCCGAGGTCCGTCCGCATGTCATTTTCCTTGCCGACTACGACATGCACCTGACCGAGCGTCTGGTGCAAGGGGTGGATGTCTGGCTCAACACGCCGCGCCGGCCTTGGGAAGCGTGCGGCACCAGCGGCATGAAAGTCCTCGTCAACGGTGGGCTTAATCTCTCCGAATTGGACGGCTGGTGGGCGGAAGCTTACACGCCGGACGTGGGCTGGGCGCTGGGAGACGGACAGGAGCACGGCGACGATCCCACATGGGACGCAGCGGAGGCCGAGGCGCTTTACGAGCGCCTGGAACACGAGGTGATCCCCGAGTTTTACACCCGCAACGACCAGGGCATGCCCGTGTCCTGGGTGGCGCGGATGCGGGAAAGCATGGCCCGGTTGACGCCGCGTTTCTCGGCCAATCGCACTGTGCGCGAATACACCGAGGAACATTATCTCCCCCTGGCCGCCGCCTGTCAGGCGCGCATGGCCAACAAAGGAGCCATCGGCAGGCAACAGCTCGAATGGCGGCGCACTCTGGACCAGAAATGGCCAGCGCTGCGCTTCGGCGAAGTCAAAGTGCAAACCAACGGCGGACAGCATGCCTTTGACGTTCAAGTCTTTCTCAGTGATCTCGACCCTCGTGCGGTGCGGGTGGAGCTTTGCGCCCAAGGCGGCGCGAGCGGGCCCGCCGTGCGGCAGGAGATGAAAAACATCCGCAAGCTGCCCGGCGCATCAGGAGGTTATGTCTATGGCGCGGCTGTCCCCGGAGCGCGCCCGCCCGGGGACTACACGGCGCGAATCATACCGAATTGCGATGGCGTTGCGGTTCCTTTGGAAGCCACTCACATCCTCTGGCAGAGATGACATTATAGTCAGTTCTTCGCTGTTTTCGGTCGAAAAGAAGTCCGTCAAAACCGGCCGAGATCCGCGGCCCGGGTGATTCTGGATCCATATCTTGGGGCGAACTGCTTATGTAACTCCTTCCATATGAGATTCTTCCTCTTGGAACCGCCGCGCATTCTTGAGTGTCACTTATAGTCATCATTAAATATGTGCATTTATAAATTGACAATGCCTGGCCGGGGTGTATTGTAAACTAGTATTGTCAGATAAGATCCAATTAAAGTCTAACTTGTCCAACGGTCGTCCATGGACGGAGTTATGCCGGTGGAAACTTCACACGGAGCCCGGGAGCGGAGGAAACTGGCTTTTTGTCCGGCAACGCCGCACGCTATGGCATCGCTCGCCCCGGACAACCCCCGTCTAATCAAATGACCACCCCGGAGGAACACTTAAAGGCTTCCTACAAGGAAATCAGCGACCTGAAGGCGGCGCTGGATGAGCACGCTATCGTGGCCATCACCGATCCCCGGGGGAAAATCACTTACGTCAACGATAAATTCTGTGCGATCTCCAAATACTCCCGCGAAGAGTTGCTCGGCCAGGACCATCGCATCGTCAACTCGGGGTATCATCCCAAGGAATTCATCCGCGAAATCTGGACAACCATTGGCCGGGGGAAAGTTTGGAAGGGCGAGATCAAGAACAAAGCCAGGGATGGCTCGTTCTATTGGGTGGACACGACCATTGTGCCGTTTCTGGATGCGCAGGGAAAGCCGCGCCAATACGTGGCCATCCGCGCCGACATCACCGAGCGCAAACGGGCCGAGGCGGCGGCAGCCCTGTTGGCTGCCATCGTCAAGTCTTCCGATGACGCGATCGTGGGCAAGGACTTGCAGGGCGTGGTCACCAGTTGGAATGCGGGCGCGGAAAGTCTGTTTGGCTTTACGGCCGGCGAGATGGTCGGCCAGCCGATCACGCGGCTGATTCCGCCGGATCGCCAACAGGAGGAAACAGAAATTCTGGGCCGCATTCGGCGCGGCGATAGCGTAAGGCATTTTGAAACATTGCGGTTGCACAAGGATGGTAAATTATTGCACATCTCGGTCACGGTCTCGCCCATCAAGGATTCTGCCGGCAGGATTATCGGCGCCTCAAAAGTCGCCCGCGACATTACCGAGCGCATGCAGGCGCAGCAGAAGATTCAGCAATTCAACAACGAATTGGAGCAGCGCGTGGCCGAGCGCACGGCGCAACTCGAATCCGCCAACAAGGAACTGGAAGCGTTTTCCTACTCGGTCTCGCACGATCTGCGCGCGCCCTTGCGCGCGGTGGACGGATTCTCCCAGGCGGTGCTGGAGGATTACGCGCCGCAGTTGCCCGAAGGGTGCCGCGATTACTTGCGGACGATTCGCAACGGCGCGCAGAAAATGGGGGCATTGATTGATGATTTGCTGACCTTCTCGCGCTTGAGCCGTCTTCCTTTGAGCAAAAGCGCCGTGGACACAGGCAAACTCGTGCGCAGAATCCTGGGGGAGCTGAATTTCCAAATGCAAGGACGCCAGATCGACATTCGTATTGCCGACTTGCCGCCATGCCAGGCTGATCCGGCTTTGCTGAAACAGGTTTGGATCAACTTGCTCTCCAATGCGCTGAAGTACACCAGCAAGCGCGATGCAGCCGTGGTGGAGGTCGGTTGTACGCGGGAAAAGGAGCAGAACGTTTATTTCGTGCGCGACAACGGGACGGGTTTTGACATGCAGTATGCGCACAAGTTGTTCGGAGTGTTTCAGCGCCTGCACCGTGCGGAGGACTACGAGGGTACAGGCGTCGGCCTGGCCATCGTCCAGCGTGTCATTCACCGTCACGGCGGACGAGTTTGGGCCGAGTCCGAGGTGGGCCACGGCGCCACATTTCATTTTACCCTGGAAGGAGAGACCAAGTCATGAAGGAATCAAGCGTGGTGGAGATATTGCTGGTGGAGGACAACCCGCAGGACCTTGAACTGACCCAGCGGGCCTTGAAAAAGGCCAATCTGGCCATTCACCTCCACATTGCGCGCGACGGTGAGGAAGCGTTGCAGTTCGTCTTCTGCCAGGGCCCTTACACTTGGCGCAGGATTGAGGACACGCCCAAGGTGATTCTGCTTGACCTCAAGCTTCCCAAGGTGGATGGCATGGAAGTCCTGGCACGCATCAAGAGCGATCCGCGCACGAAAACGATCCCGGTGGTCATGCTCACCTCCTCCAAGGAGCAAAACGATGTGGTGGAGAGCTATAAACTGGGGGTCAACAGCTACATCGTCAAGCCGGTCAATTTCGAGCGCTTCGCCGCTGCGGTACAGCATTTGGGCATGTACTGGCTGCTGCATAATCAACCGCCCAAAATGGAGGAATAACATTGCCCCAGGCCCTCAACGTCCTGATTGTGGAAGACAATCCCGACGACGCCAATTTGATTTTGAGGGAGCTGAACCGCTCTGGCTTTGATGCCGTATCGCAGCGCGTGGAAACCGAGGCGGCCTATCTGGAAAGCCTCCATGGCAGCCTTGATCTGATTTTATCCGACTACACCCTGCCGGGATTTGGCGGGATGCAAGCGTTGGAACTGCTGAAAAGGAGCGGACTGGACGTGCCATTTATTATCGTGTCCGGCAGCATTGGAGAAGAGATCGCGGTGGAGGCCATGAGACAGGGCGCGGCCGATTATCTGCTCAAAGACCGGCTGGCGCGTTTGGGCCAGGCCGTGCATCGAGTCCTGGAGCAATCGCGCTTGCGCAAGAAAAGTCAACGGGACCAGGAAGCCTTGCGCAGCAGCGAAGAGCGTTTCCGCCAGTTTGCCGAGAACATCAATGAAGTTCTGTGGATCGTCGAGGCGGACCATTCCGCAGTCCTCTACATAAGTCCGTCCTATGAAAAAGTGTGGGGCCGCTCCTGCCAAAGCCTGTACGAGAACCCTTTGTCGTTCGCCGAAGCGATTCGTGAGGATGACCGCGCCTCTGTCTTGACCGCGTTGAACGAACAGAAGCGGGGCAGGGAATACGATGTGGAATTTAGAATCATCCGCCCGGACGGCAAAATCCGCTGGATTCATGCCCGCGGCGCGGCCATCCGAAACGAGGCCGGCGCCATTTACCGCACGGCCGGGATTGCCGAAGACATCACCCGTCGCAAAGAAGCGGAGCAGCATTTTCGCCAGGCCCAGAAAATGGAAGGCATCGGCCAACTCGCCGGCGGAGTGGCGCACGACTTCAACAACCTGCTCGCCATCATCGGGGGCAACGTGGAATTGTTCTTAATGACTGCGAAGAACCTTGAGCCTGAGTGCAGGGAATATCTTTCCCATGTCGCCCACGCTACTGGCCGGGCGGCCGCCTTGAACCGCCAATTGCTCACCTTCAGCCGGACAAACGCCATGGAAATGCAGCAATTGGATTTGAACGACATCACGTCCTCCTTTACGGACATGCTCCGGAGGATTGTTGGAGAGCATATCATGGTGCAAACCGAATTTGCCCCGGTGCCGCCGCAAATCAAAGCGGATCCCGGCATGATCGAACAAGTGCTGATGAATCTGGTTGTCAATGCCCGGGATGCCATGCCCAAAGGCGGCCGGCTGGTCATCGGCACTGAAGTCGTGTTGATTGATCCGCCCCGCGCCAAACTGGATGCGAGGATGCGTGCCGGCCGGTTTGTCTGCCTGAGTGTGTGCGACACTGGAACCGGCATTGCCCCGGAAAACATGTCCCGCATTTTCGAGCCGTTCTTCACCACCAAGGGCGCTGGCAAAGGCACTGGCTTGGGGCTGGCCACAGTTTTTGGCATCGCGGAACAGCACAAGGGCTGGGTTGACGTGGCCAGCGAAGTGGGGGTCGGCACGACCTTTCGAGTGTATTGGCCCGTCAGTTCGCAAGACGTTGCCACCCCGAATTTTTCCGTCGCCCGCAAACCCCGGGGCGGGACCGAAAAAATCCTTTTCGTGGAGGATGAACAAAGCGTGCGCGAAGTCGTCCTGCTCCTGTTGGAACACTTTGGCTACAAGGTGACGGCGGCGGATTCGGCGGTTTCCGCGCAAACAACCTGGTCCGAACAGGGCGGCCAGTTCGATCTCCTCCTGACCGACATGGTCATGCCGGGAGGATTAAGCGGATTGGAACTGGGCGCGCTGCTGCGCGCCGAGAAACCTGGACTGAAAATCATCTTGAGCAGCGGCTACAGCGAGGAGTTGGCCGGCGCCGGCGTGGTCGAGGAGAAGGGTTGCATGTTTTTGCACAAGCCGTACTCGAGCCTGGTATTGGCGGAAACCGTCCGCAAGTGTTTGGATGCCGCCTGACTGCCGGTCATACTACTCAAAGTGATTTTGTATCCATGTCGCTGGCTGCTCAGGTTGTAAAGAATCTCGACAGAAGGCCCCCGCCGTCTTCGCCCACTATCAATTATCCATTGTCCATCGAGCTGGACTTGCCTCTAAAAAGTAATTTGCACATTTTGTGGCAGCGATGATATTACGGAGAAAAATATGAAAACTAATGACCCGCTCGAACCGACCGTGTTTGTCATTTTTGGCGGAGGCGGCGATTTGACGTGGCGCAAACTCGTCCCGGCCTTGTTTGACCTCTCGCAGGTGCGAAGCCTGCCCGCAAATTATTCGATCATCGCGGTGGATCGCCTTGCCATGAGCGACGAGGCGTTGCGCACGCGCTTGCACGCCGGCGTCAACCAGTTCTCGCGCTTCGGCAAAGCCAGGACCTTCCAGAGATTCGCAATTGGAAGTGGAGACCGGCCGAAACGAAAAACGGTGAGCCACTTCTGGCGAAGATGCGCCCGCCGCAACTGAAACGAATGAAAGGAATGCAAAATGCCCATTCAACTCAATGAAGAAAACGGCGGGAAGATGCTCGTGGTTCACGTCAGCGGGAAGCTGGCAAAGACCGATTACAAGCACTTTGTGCCCGAGTTCGAACGACTCCTCCGGCAGCACGGAAAATTGCGCCTCATGTTCGATATGGCCGGTTTCCACGGCTGGGAAGCCGGGGCGCTGTGGGAGGACATCAAATTCGACATTAAACACTTTGCCGATATCGAACGCCTCGCGATGATCGGGGATAAGAAGTGGCAGCACGGCATGGCGGCCTTCTGCAAGCCGTTCACGAAAGCGAGGATTCGTTACTTCGACCACGCCAACGCCGCTGAGGCGCGGAGTTGGTTGGGCGAAACCCAATCAGGACAGCAATGAGTGAGATAGAGCAGGGTCACCATCAACAGGGAGATCCGAACGGCGGCAATCTTCATCAGGGGCATGGTCCCTACTGGACACGCGCCCATCGTGATTGGCGGGTCTGGGTCGGCGTGGTTTCGATGCTTGTGGCCATGATTATCTACTTGATGACCGATGCCTTGGCGTGGTGGCCTCACATCCAACCGCAGCCACCGCCTTCAGGCGCCGTCGGAAGATAGGATCGCTTCCGCAGAGTTTTACTATCACAACCAGAAAAGTCTTCCATTATGAAACCCGATACCAACCCGCCCAAGGCTCTCGCTACGAAGCCGGGATCGACGCTCAATGTGAAGCCCGATCCGAAGGAGGATTTGAAAACCCTTCCCCTCCCGGAGGTGGAGAAAAAACTGGGATCATCGCCGGAGGGGCTTACTCAAGCGGAGGCGCAGAAAAGGCTCACTCAATATGGGCCGAATGAACTTACCGAGAAAAAGACCAATCTATTCCTGAAATTCCTCTCCTATTTTTGGGGTCCCATCCCGTGGATGATCGAAATTGCGGTGATTCTGTCAGGCGTGGTCGGACACTGGCCGGATTTTTTCATCATCCTCCTTTTGCTCATGGCCAATGCCGTGGTCGGGTTCTGGGAAGAACGTGAGGCGAGTAACGCCATTGAGGCCCTGAAGGCCAAGCTGGCGGTCAAAGCTAGGGTGAAACGCGACGGGAAGTGGATCAACCCGCCGGCGCGCGAGTTGGTGCCGGGCGATGTCATCCGCATGCGGTTGGGCGACATTGTCCCGGCGGATGCGCGACTGCTGGATGGCGACCCAGTGGAGGTGGACCAGTCCGCGCTGACAGGAGAGTCGTTGCCCGCCGAGCGCAAATCCGGCGACGCGGTATTCTCCGGTTCGATCATTCGCCAGGGTGAAGCCGGTGCGATGGTCTATGCCACGGGCGAGAAAACGTATTTTGGCAAGACCGCGCAACTGGTGCAGGAAGCACATACCGTCAGCCACTTTCAAAAGGCGGTTTTGAAAATCGGCAATTACCTGATCATTCTTGCGGTGGCGCTGGTGGCGGTAATCATTGGTTTCGCAATCTATCGCGGCGACGCCATTCTCACCACGCTGCAATTTGCTTTGGTGCTGACTGTGGCCGCGATTCCCGTGGCGATGCCGACGGTGCTGTCGGTGACGATGGCGGTCGGCGCGCGGCTGCTGGCAAAGAAACAAGCTATAGTGAGCCGGTTGGTGGCCATCGAGGAGTTGGCAGGCGTGGACGTGCTATGCGCGGATAAGACAGGCACCCTGACCCAGAACAAGCTGACGCTGGGCGATCCCTTTAGTGTCAACAATGTCACCGCCGAGAGCGTGATCCTCAATGGCGCGCTGGCGTCGCGCGCGGACAACAACGACACCATTGATCTGGCCGTTCTGGGCGGACTGAAAGACAAGGATTCCTTAAAGGCTTATGAGGTGGTTCATTTCCAGCCGTTCGACCCGGTGCATAAACGCACCGAGGCCACCGTCAAAGCCAAAGACGGAAAGACGTTCAAGGTGACGAAGGGCGCGCCACAGATGATTTTGGCATTGTCGGCCAATGCCGGGCAGGTGAAGCCCGCTGTCGAGAAAGCCGTCAAAGAATTCGCGTCGCGCGGCTTCCGTTCGCTGGGCGTGGCGCGGGCCGAGGGCGGCGGGCAATGGCAGTTTGTTGGCGTGTTGCCCCTGTTCGATCCGCCACGGGAAGATGCCAAGGCAACCATTGCGACTGCGCTGCAGATGGGCGTCAAGGTCAAGATGGTCACGGGCGATGCCCTGGCCATCGCCAAGGAGACCGCCAAAAAGTTGGACATGGGCACAAATATCCTCGATGCCGCCAGCTTGGGTGACTCGAAAAAGCAAGAGACCACAGAGGTGGCCGAGTCCATCGAGAAGGCCGATGGTTTTGCGCAGGTGTTCCCCGAACACAAGTTCCACATCGTGGATGTGCTGCAAAAACGCGGCCACATCGTCGGCATGACCGGCGACGGGGTCAATGACGCCCCCGCGCTGAAGAAAGCAGATTGCGGCATCGCTGTTTCTGGCGCGACAGACGCGGCACGCGCGGCGGCGGCTATCGTGCTGATGACGCCCGGCCTGTCGGTTATAATCGACGCGATCAAAGAGAGCCGAAGAATTTTCCAGCGAATGAACAGCTACGCGATCTACCGCATCGCCGAGACGTTGCGCGTGCTGTTCTTCATGACGTTGGCGATCCTGATCTTTAATTTTTATCCATTGACGGCGGTGATGATCGTCATGCTGGCGTTGCTCAACGACGGCGCGATTCTGTCTATTGCGTACGACAACGTTCACTACAAGGACCAGCCTGAGGCATGGAACATGCGTATGGTGTTGGGCGTCTCCACGGCGCTGGGCGTCATCGGGGTCGTCTCCGCCTTCGGCTTGTTTTATCTCGGCGAGCGTGTTTTTCATCTCGACCGGGCGCACATCCAGACCCTGATGTATGTGAAACTTTCCGTGGCTGGACATCTGACGATTTTCCTGACGCGTACGCGTGGCCCGTTCTGGTCCATACGCCCGGCGCGGGTTCTGTGGGTGGCAGTGCTTGGCACGCAAATCGTGGCGACGTTAATCGCGGTTTATGGATTGTTTATGACGCCCCTGGGCTGGGGTTGGGCCGGGTTCGTGTGGGGCTATGCGCTGCTGTGGTTCCTCCTCAACGACCGCATAAAACTGCTCGCATACCGCATCTTCGATCCCGTCAAAGGCGGCAAACCGTCCGATTTGACTCCGCAGATCGCCAAGCGGGCCTATGAACTCTACGAACAGCGAGGCCGTCAGGAAGGCGGAGCCGTTCAGGATTGGGGCCAGGCGGAACGCGAGATTCGCAAAGAAGAAAAAGTCCATAAATGAACCGCCGCTCAAAAATTCTTGATAATTATTTCAAAAATCTGTTGACGAGAAAATGTAGTAACTATAATGTTCAGCCCATGAATGACCAATTAAGGCCATGAGAACGGAAAGGGAAAATGCTGAATGCTTCCGCCCCCGCCGAAGAGGCCGTGGCGGATTGACGAAGGTCATGAAAATGACGGCTGGACAAGAAGGTCAATTTGTCTGTCCGCCAATTTGTCCGTCCGTAGCGCCTTGCCGAAGGAGGAAGTCACGAATGCTCGGTTCGAAGGCGGGATCAAAACCCCATCAAAGCGGGTCGCACCGCGTCGCACCCAGTCGCAGCGATCTTTACACGACGTCGCAGTCAGTCGCACTCAAATCCGGGATGTGCTGCGGCCCACCTTCTTTTCCCTCGTTACAACTTCGTGGTTGCTCCAAAGTCAAACCATGATTAGTCTAGTTAAACCCAAATCAAACCAGTGCTCCGGCTACCCCATTGTATGCAAAGATCTGCACAGTAACCCCTTACAAAACAACCAACGGTTGAACCGGTCATACTACTCAAAGTGACTCAAAGTGACTCAAAGTGATTTTGTATCCATGTCGCTGGCTGCTCAGGTTGTAAAGAATCCCGACAGAAGGCCCCCGCCGTCTTCGCCCACTATCAATTATCCGTTGTCCATTGGGCTGGACTTGCCTCCAAAAAGTAATTTGCACATTTTGTGGCAGCGATGATGTTACGGAGAAAAATATGAAAACTAATGACCCTCTCGAACCCACTGTTTTTGTTATTTTTGGCGGAGCCGGCGATTTGACGTGGCGCAAACTCGTCCCGGCCTTGTTTGGCCTCTCGCAGGTGCGAAGCCTGCCCGCAAATTATTCGATCATCGCGGTGGATCGCCTTGCCATGAGCGACGACGCGTTGCGCAAGCGCTTGCACGCCGGCGTCAACCAGTTCTCGCGCTTCGGCAAAGCCAAAACCGCCGAGTGGAGCGAATTCGCCAGCCACATCCATTACCAGCAGGGCGATTTCAAAAAGATCCAGACCTACGAGGCGTTGGGCCAGCAATGCGCCAAACTGCAAAAGGAATGGGGCGCAAAGGTCCATCGCGTCTATTACATGGCCACTCCGCCCAGCATGTTCGGCGAAATCCCCAATTATCTCGGCCAAGCCGGGCTGGCGCGGGATCAGGAACTGGCGCGCATCGTGGTCGAAAAGCCCATCGGCTATGACTTGGATTCCGCCGCAAAGTTGAATTCGACGCTGGCCGCCAATTTCAAAGAATGCCAAATATTCCGGATCGACCATTACCTGGGCAAGGAAACGGTGCAGAACATTCTCGCCTTCCGCTTTGCCAATCCACTCTTCGAGCCGATCTGGAACCGGCGCTACGTCGAATGCGTCACCATCACCGCCCTCGAAGCCGTCGGGGTCGAGCATCGCGGCGGCTACTACGACCGCGCCGGGGCTTTGCGCGACATGGTGCAGAATCACCTGATGCAACTGCTCTGTTTGGTGGCGATGGAGCCGATGGTTTCCTTCCAGGCCGAGGAGATTCGCAACAAGAAAGTCGATGTCCTCCACGCGGCCCGCCCGATTCACCCGGATGCGGTCCATGAATGCACGGTGCGCGGGCAGTACGGCTCGGGTTGGGTCGGCGGCAAAAAGGTTTGCGGATACCGTCAGGAGCCGGGCGTGCCGCCGGATTCCCAGACCGAGACCTTCGTCGCGCTCAAATTGTTCCTCGACAACTGGCGCTGGCAGGGCGTGCCATTCTACCTCCGCACCGGGAAACGCCTCACCCGGCAGGCCTCGGAAATTGCCATCCAGTTCCGCGCCGTGCCCCATCAATCCTTTCCGGTGGAGTCCACCCTCGATTGGCAATCGTCCCGCCTCGTCATGGCCATCCAGCCCGACGAAGGAATCGTCCTGCACTTTCAGGCAAAACATCCCGGACCCAAAATGCACCTGCGCTCCGTCCAAATGCAGTTCAACTACCAGGATGCCTTCGCCACGTCGTCGCCCGACGCTTATGAAACATTGCTCTGGGATGTTATGAAAAATGACACCACCTTGTTTATGCGCGCGGACCAGATCGAAGCGGCCTGGCGCTTGTTGATGCCGGTGCTCGACGTCTGGGCGGCGGCCCCTCCCAGTGATTTTCCCAATTATTCCGCAGGCACGTGGGGGCCGGAGGAGGCCCAGAGTCTGCTCTCGCAAGGACACAGTTGGCCGTTGCCGGCTGAATTGGCGTGCAATTGCGCCAAGAAGGCATAGATTCCAATTCCTTGAACCTGAAATCTTATTTCCTCCTGCTGTCCGCCGGCATCGGCGTGTTTATAGGCTTGACTCCAGTGCGCGCGGCGGACCCCGCTTACTGGTCCTGGGCGCCGACGCCGCCCATGGGTTGGAACAGTTGGGACGGTTTCGCCACGACCATCACCGAGGCGCAGACCCGCGCCCAGGCCGATTTCATGGCGGCGAATTTGCATCGTTACGGCTGGGAATACATTGTTGTCGATATCCAATGGTATGAGCCGCTCGCCACTGGTTTCGAATATCGCAAAGGCGCCAAACTGGAGATGGACAAATGGGGACGGCTCCTGCCCGCGACCAATAAATTTCCGTCCGCGATGGAGGGCAGGGGGTTCAAGCCGCTGGCCGATTACGTTCACAGCCTCGGCCTGAAATTCGGCGTCCATCTTATGCGCGGCATTCCGCGCCAGGCGGTGGCGGTGAAAACTCCCATCAAAGGCGCGCACCGCACCGCCGCCGACATCGCCGATACCAACAGCGTCTGTCTTTGGAACAGCGATATGTATGGGGTGGATATGCCCCGAAAAGACGCACAGGAGTATTACAATTCGGTTTTTAAGCAGCTCGCCGGGTGGGGTCTGGACTTTGTGAAAGTGGACGATCTTTCCAGGCCCTATCACGCCGCCGAAATCGAAGCCATTCGCAAAGCGATTGACCGCAGTGGCCGGGCTATTGTGTTCAGCACCTCGCCGGGCGCCACGCCGGTCGGCGCCGGAGGGCACGTCAGCGCCAACGCCAATATGTGGCGCATCAGCGACGATTTTTGGGACAATTGGGACCTGCTTTTTGCGCAGTTCGACCGCGTGCGCGACTGGACGCCCTTCCGAGGCCCAGGACATTTTCCCGACGCAGACATGCTGCCGATCGGCGTCCTGCAACTGGGAAAAAACAAAACTCATTTCTCTCGCGACGAGCAGTTCACGCTCATGTCGCTTTGGAGCATCGCCCGCTCGCCGCTCATGATCGGCGCCGACCTCACGAAGTTGGACGACTTCACGCTTTCATTGCTCACCAACGACGAAGTCATCGCTGTCAATCAAAAGAGCACCCACAATCGCGAATTATTTCATCGCGGCGACTTTTGCGTTTGGATTGCCGACGTGCCCGGCTCGGCGGATAAATACATCGCATTGTTCAACACGCGGACGACTGGCGCCGGAGCAGCGGCGGCGGCAATTCCGGTCAAGCTGTCCGAACTTGGCCTGGGTGGCAAGGCGCGGGTTCGGGATTTGTGGCTGCAAAAGAATCTCGGTTCCGTCGGGGAAAAATTCGCGCCCGTCATCAATCCCCATGGCGCGGGCCTTTACCGCCTGTCGCCGGAAAGCGGCAATTTCTAGTCATCCAATTTATAAATGAAAATGCTGTAACCGATTTTGGCCGCCGGTGTGCGCTTCCTGAAGTCGGCAAATAAATCCTGGTTTGGAAAGTAGGTTCCTTGCAGACACGTGGCGCTGATGGCGACCCAGCGTTGCAGCATGGGCGCATGATGGCCTGGAGTGGGATTTGTCAGGACAAAACTCGGAAGCCAATCATACACAATTCCATAGCGCGCGGGAGAGTCAGTGCCAAAGTAACTCAAGCTTATCCGGGAGATGCCGTGTTCATCCATGAATCGCTTCAGGCCCTTCAAGTCCTGTCCCCAATCCAGATTGGAGTCAACCAGGTATTTCCATCCATTGTCCGGGCCGCCAACCAGCTCATTGAAATAAGCCAGGTAGTGCGGATGGATAAAGCAGGAGGCCGCAATGTACCAGCCGATTGCCGCGATATATAATCCCATCCTGATTTTATGGAAAACGAAGATGCGCGCCGCCCGGCTCGCGAAAACGAAGAGGAACGGGTAGACCGGCAGAATATAACGAAGCCCTATTTGCACATTATTCACGCTGAAAAAGCAAAATACCGCGAGAGCCGGGAGCAGAAGAAACACCTCATCAAGCCACCTTCCCTTTGGAATGTTGCTCGCGAACAGCACGACCGCCATGGCCAGGAAGAGTAACGCTGTGACAGGGGTTTTGATAACGAAAGCAACGATGTAGTAATACCACCATCCGTTGGAGTAGCGCCCCATGAGAAAATGCCGGATTTCCTCCCTCGCACTATCGTGCTGCTGCAATATGCCGGCATAACAGAGCCGGGGCTGCATTCCATACCCCATGCATAAGACGACTGCCGCGATTGCGGCAAAGACAAGGCAATTTCGAAGATTCAACTTTCTCTCCTTTGCCCGCCATAGAAACATCAACCCGAGGCAAATCGGCACCAGCAACAGGCCGGTGAACTTTGAAAGCAGCGCGAGACCCAGGCAAAGGCCGCCGATCACGGCATCAACCGTGGATTCGTTCCGGAGGAACCGCCACAAATAATAAAAGGTGAGAAACGAAAATGTGGCAACGGTGATGTCCGGCGTAATGAGGCGGGCGTGAGCCAGAATATTGGGGCAAAATGAATATAGCACGATCGCCAATATCGAGCTTGCTTCTCCATATAACGAAAAGCTCCACACATATACAAACCAACCCAGCAGGACGCCGGTCAATACCATCATCAAGCGCGACAAGTCCAGCAACAGGTCCCCTTGGTTAGCCGGGCTTGAAAGCAATGCCTGGCCCCTGACGAGCGCGTCGTGCATGCCGTGGCCTTTCCATACACTTGGATCGCCGGGGAAAAGCAACAATGGTATGCTGTTGATATAATAGGACAGCGGCGGATGCTGGGCGGCGCCGGGCACATCCCAGCGATGGTTTTGCAATATGAATTTGCCCACGGCAAAATAATGCGTCTCGTCCCAGGTTGCCGATTCCTGAACAAGGCTTGTGACTGCTTTAATTGTGAACAGGCCCAAACAGAGGAGAGCGACGCCCACGGACCAAAACTTTCCTTTGGAATTCCCGGCGATGCGACGTTCTGTGTTGGCAGAATCGCCAAGTGGTTGCGTTTGCGAGTGCGGAATTGCCCCGCCTTGTTCCTCCGGACTCATATCGCGCGAGGTTAAACTGCCGTGATTTGCGGGCAAGCACAATTACTGGCCCCCTTCGTTTCGTGTTTCTTCATTACTTCAACCTCTCCGCCCTTAGCCTTCAACATTCCTTCAAGGGGGTTGCCAAACGGGGCTTTATCCGCTAAGCTTTCAGGTGTGCCATTGAGGCGAGTTTTGCATGATTCACACTTTACTGAGCGGAATATACATAACGGCCGGGGTCGTTTTTTTGTTTGGCGCGGCCATTTTTGTGCATGAGTTCGGCCACTTTTGGGTCGCCCGACGTTGCGGTCTGAAGGTCGAGGGGTTTGCCATTGGATTCGGACCCAAGATGTTTTCGTGGACCCGGGACGGAATCGAATATTCCGTGCGGTGGATTCCGGCGGGCGGCTTTGTGAAGTTGCCCCAGATGGTCACTTCCTCCGCCATCGAAGGAGAGGCAAAGGAGGAGAGCATTCCGCCTGCGCCGCCGTTTTCCAAGATCCTGGTGGCGGCGGCCGGTCCGGCCATGAACGTGCTGTTCGCCTTCTTCGTCGCCGCGCTGATCTATTATGTCGGCCTTCCGGTCCTGGTGAATCCTTCCATTATTGGCAACGTCGATCCCTCGTCACCTGAAGCCAAAATGGGCATCCGCAGAGGCGACCGCATCGTGGCTGTCGATGGCAAACCGGTCAATTCCTGGGAAGAGGTCACCATCTCCACCGCTGTCGCCCTGACCAACACCCTGCCGGTCGCCATTCGGCACGAGGACAGGCCGGGAGTTCCGGGCAGGACCAACATCTATATGTTGAAGGCCGAGGCCAATGATTTGCTGGGGCTTAAAATCTTCAATTTGGATTCGCTCGACCATCTGGTCGTCAAGGAAGTCATGCCCGGCCAGCCGGCGGAAACGGCGAAAATCAAGGTGGATGACGAGGTGGTCGGGTTCGCCGGGGTTCCTGTCAGCAGCCAGCAGCAGTTCATCAGTTTGATCCAAAAACGCGGCGGCCAGCCGACCCCGATCATCGTCAAGCGCCGCGACAAGCTTCTAACTCTTCAGGTGACACCGGTGACTGATCCTTCGTCAAAGCACAGCCGCGTTGGGATTATGTTTTCGCTCGGCAAGGATGTTTATGTCATTGAACATCCGACGCCTTGGGCGCTGGTGGAGGACGTGCTGGATGAGATGGACAAGACGATCATGGCCTTGGTGCATTCCCGCCAAAGCGGCGTAAAGGCGAGCGATTTGAGCGGGCCGGTGGGGATCCTGGGCGCCCTCGCGGTGCAGTTTAACACCGATTACCGCCTGGCGCTGCGTTTTCTGGTGCTGCTCAATATCAATCTGGCCATATTGAACATGCTCCCGATTCCCGTTTTGGACGGCGGACATATCATGATGGCCATAATCGAGCGGGTGCATCGCAAGCCGTTGGGCGTGCGTTTTGTCGAATACACCACCACGGCTTTTGCTGTTCTGCTCATTTCTTTCATGCTTTACGTCACCTGGTACGACATCAAGCGGCTGCCCCTGTTCCGCATGATGCTGAACCGGGAAACCCAGATCGAGCAGCCTGAAAAACCCGCTTCGCCGGCAACCACGGCGCAAGCCCCGCCATAAAACATGCGCTTTTGTAATTCCCCGTTTCTTTATTCCCGCCGCCCGACGCGTGAAGTGGTCGTGGGCGATCCGGCCCGCGGCGGAGTCATCATCGGCGGCCGTCATCCCGTCGTGAAGCAATCCATGATCACTTGCGACACGATGGACACCGCGCTCTGTGTCAGGCAATCGCTGGACCTGGTGGCGGTGGGCTGCCAACTCGTCCGCATCACCGCCCCGACTGTCAAAGACGCGGCCAACCTGAAAAATATCGCCGGCGAACTGCGCGCCCGCGGCTGCCAAACGCCGATTGTGGCCGATATTCATTTCAAACCCGACGCCGCCATGGAGGCGGCCAACTGGGTCGAAATGGTGCGGGTCAACCCCGGCAATTACGCTGACAAGAAAAAATTCGCCGTGCGCGAATACAGCGGCCGGGAATACGACGCCGAACTGGCCCGCCTCGAAGAGCAATTCGCGCCCTTGGTCAAACTGTGCAAGGAATTGGGCCGCGCCCTGCGCATCGGCGCCAACCACGGCTCGCTCAGCGACCGCATCATGAACCGTTACGGCGACACGCCGCTCGGCATGGTGGAGAGCGCGCTGGAGTTTGCCCGCATCGCCCGCCGCCACGATTTCCACAATTTCAAGTTTTCCATGAAATCGAGCAACCCCAAGGTGATGATCGAGTGCTACCGCCTGCTCGTCGCCCGCTTGGACGAGTTGGGGCCGGATTGGAATTATCCCATCCACTTGGGGGTGACGGAAGCCGGGGAAGGCGAAGATGGCCGCATCAAAAGCGCCATCGGCATCGGCTCTCTGCTCTGTGATGGCCTGGGCGACACCATCCGGGTCTCGCTCACCGAGGATTCTCCCAATGAGATCGCGGTTTGCACCGATTTGCTCGCGCAAATTCCCGCGCTCATCACCCCGCCGGGCACTTCTTCCGCTCCTCCCGTCCCGGAAGTGGGGTGGCCGTTTGATCCATTTACCTTCCAGCGTCGGCCAACTCCCGAAATCGCCCTCAATGATTCGTGTCAGTGCGGCGGCGGACAAACCGTGCGGGTCGTGGTGACTCGCGCGACCTGGGAGAAAGTGTCGCCTAAAATCCGTCCGCGGGACGACGTCCGCCCCGAGGCGGTTTACGAAGACCTGAACGTGTGCGAGGTGGATCCGACAAAGGATTTCACGATCAATTGCGACACGCAACTGGTGACGGTCAAGGATGCCGTCCCGCTAACGGCCATTGCGGCCTTTCGCCTGCTCTTCGCCAAATTGAAACGCCTGGGCCGAAATAATCCCATCCTGCTCAAAGATTGCCTGCATTTTGAGCCGGACCCGCTGGAACCGAAGATTGCCCTGTTGCGCGCCTCGGTCGTCGTGGGCTCATTGCTGGCGGACGGCATTGGCGACGCCATCCTGATTCGCGGTGAATCGGGCGGAGGACAAAGCCTGCGGCTGGCCTACAACATTTTGCAGGCGGCGGGATGCCGGAGTTTCAAGACCGATTACGTGGCCTGCCCGTCCTGTGGCCGGACACTTTTCAACCTGCAAACCATTACGGCCCGCATTAAGGAACGCACCCGGCATTTGAAGGGCGTCAAGATCGCCATCATGGGCTGCATCGTCAATGGCCCGGGGGAAATGGCCGACGCGGATTTCGGCTACGTCGGCGGCGCGCCGAACAAAATCAATCTATACGTCGGCAAAACCCCGGTGAAATTCAACATCCCGGAGACCGAGGCCGTGGATCGCTTGGTTGATCTGATTCGCGAGCACAACAAATGGGTTGATCCGGAACCGGCCGCCGCGCCCCTCCCGGCCATGCAAAACTCCTAACCGTCTGCGAAGCGGCCGCTTTTATTGCTCCTTGTTCGAACCCTGGCCTTGGAATCGCTGGCGTTAAGGCCGGGGCAGGCTGGACTGACAGGATGCAAGCTGGTTGCGAATTGTTTCTGACACCTTTGTCCTGTGCTGCGTCGTGGCGAGATCCAAGGCTGCCTGGAAATGTTGAATGGCTTCAGCCTGCTTCCCTTGGTCGGCCAGAGCGAGGCCCAAGTTATACCGGGTTTCGACTATGTCCGTTTTGAGTGCCAGCGCGTGTTTGAAGTCTTCCACGGCATCGGCCAGGTTCCCTTGCGCTCTCATGGCATTGCCCAAATTACTCCAAGCTTCGGCATAAGCCGGATTAAGCGCAAGCGCGTGCTTGTAAAACACAATGGCTTCAACCTGCCGTCCATCGGTGGCAAGCTCGTTGGCCAGATTGTTGCAAGCGTTGGCGTAGTCAGGTTTAAGTTCCAGCGCGCGCCGGAATTGCTCCGTGGCTTCAGCCTGGTTGCCTTGCTTGGCCAGCTCGTTGCCCAAGTTGTTATGGGCCTCGGGATAATCCGGATCAAGATCGAGCGCCCGTTTGTAATGTTTAATGGCTTCAACCGCGTTCTCCTGCTGGCCCAACGCGTAGCCCAAACAATTGTGGGCTACAGCGCTCTCCGGCACGCAATCAAGGGCGTGTGTCCAAAGGGAAAGACTGTTCCGCCAATAGGCGGTCTGCAAATAAGCTCCCACCAGAAGGCAGGCCAGAATTGAAGTCGCAGCAGACGCCAGGATCGCTTGTCGCCAGCGCCATCGGCCGCAGAGATCCACCGCAGCCCAAGCCGCCGTCACGAACAACCCAATTTGCGGCAAATAGGTATAACGGTCCGCATGAGCCTGCGTGCCTACCTGCACGATTCCCACCACTGGCAGCAGCATCACCAAATACCAGAACCATCCGACCAGCAGCCACGGCTGCCGTCGCTGTTTCAACGCGACAACGGAAAGGCCCGCGAGCCAAATACCTGCCAGCGCCACCTCCCAGGACGGGGGACCGTCGTGCGGACAGGGATAAAAGGCAGCCAGGCGCGACGGCCAGATCATCTGGCCAAGATAAACCAGCCAGGCCAACAACACGTTGCTTAAGCGATGCGGCAGCGAAAATGACCCGCTCGATTGAATGGCCCCGTTCTGCACCAACAATGTCGAAACGCAGGAGGCGGCGGAGAGCGCCAGCAAGGGCAGTTTTTCCATTATCAATCCCGAAAACTTTCGGGTTTCCACCCGGCGCAGCGGCCAATAATCCAACAATAACAGCACCACCGGCAGCGTCACCAGGGTCGGCTTGCACATCAGTCCCAAGGCTGACAAGAGCATGACCAGACTCTAGCGGGCAAACGACCACGGGCGGCGCACGTAGAGGACATAAGCGCCGACGGTCACCATAAAGAACAACCCGCTGAGCACGTCCTTGCGTTCCGCCACCCAGGCCACTGATTCCACACGCAAGGGATGGACGGCAAAGATGGCCGCGACAAACGCGCTTCGCCAAAAAGCTCCCGTCATGCTGCGCAAGACAAGGAAAAGCAAGACCGCCGACGTCGCGTGGAGCAGGACATTGGTGAAATGATACCCGCCGGCATGATGCCCGTAGAGTTGGTAATCCACCATTAGCGAAAGCATCGTCAGCGGATGATAAATGTGGCAGTCTGCGTGAGTGAACTCCCAGGCCACCCCTTTCCAGTTTAGGCCGGCTGCAACTGTCGGATTGTCGTAAGTGTAGAAGCTGTCGTCGAAGTCAATGAATTCATAATGAAGCGTCCGGGCGAACACGGCCCACACCGCTGCCGCCAGAAACAGACAAACAGCCAGGGACATCCAACGCTGGCTTGACAGGCCACCTGGCCGAGAGGCACTGGTACTCCGGCTGGAAACGGGCACAGTCCGTGCCCGTGATTCCACGCAAGAGAAGGCACCTCCTTCTCTGGGCTTTTGACTCATTGGGCTTCGAACCCGATGATAGAGTCAAAATGACTTCTGTCAAGTCTTTCTATGGATAAACTTTTGGGAAGGCGATGTATCCGCGCCAGGAAGTGCGGAATAACACGCTCGATAGCGTGCACAAATCGATGAAGGACTGGGACTTGCCCGCAAGGTCCAACAGTCCACAGGACTTATCTTGATGGGTGTCCGGCTATGATCCTGGCGGGCGCCGGCTGTCTGCGGAAACACAAGCTCATGCCGGCCAGGGCAAATCCGAACAGTAGAATAGTGCTTCCCGCGTCCGGGGCGGAGGCAGGGACTGCCGCATAAATGCCAGAATTGTCGTAATCACCCGGCCCATCACCATCAACGTCGGCGTTGTAAAATTCAATGCTGCTTCCAGCCGGTGCGTCATTGGCAATCGGACCGGCGGCGAGTAGTGGTCCGGCATCAAAATACCAGACATCCCCGCCCAACGTCCATTGCAGGTCCATTTCTGTGATTTGGCTGGAATTCCAGGCGAACTGGCCCGTCAGCACAGCATCGCTGCTGTCGAACGTCTCTGGATCAATTACGAAGGGGCCAAAGCCGAAGTCAACCGTGACAGGATAAGTCGCGAATGGGCCGAAGCCATTCGGGTCTTGCGCATACACTGAAACGATGTCATAGAGGCTGCCGTCCGAGGAAGACGGCGAATCCATAGTGATCATCGCCGTGAAACCGCCTGTCCCTGTCCAATCGTAAGTTGTGTCCTGGGCGCGTACGGATGAAATAACAAGGAAAACGAGACCGAAACAGAAGGCGATTTTTTTCATACAGACCTGACTTTCAAAAAATTAATGCTCAACCTATCTTTAAATAAGCACCTCTCATACCATCCCTTCACTACAAGACCTCCGTGCGAGCACAAATGTTTTATAGCAAATGACTTATGAATGTTCCTTGAAAATGGTTCGAACAGTCGGAATCCATTGGAATGCAAAGGATTCCGACAAATATTGTGATGGCTCGACCTTGATTGACCTTGGAGGATCGTCCGAAGTCGTTGAAAGAAAGCCGTTTAGATGTATCGGGTCGGAAGATTAACTCAATGTAAAGGATTTCGACGAGATTTACGCGAGCGAGCACGTGTTGATCTGGCAGTAAAGACTTGCGGTTACGCCCTATCTGCCAGTAGAAGAGGGCGTGGTTGGTCAACGAAAACTCCGTCTCGGCATCCTTGCCTCGGGCAAAGGCACCAATGCCGCAGCCGTCGCGGACGCCTGCGCCTCGGGAGAAATTCCCGGCGAGGTCACCATGGTTCTGAGCGACGTGGAGGATGCCGGGGTTTTGCAACGGGCGCGGGCGCGCGGCCTGGAGGCACGGTTCATCCCGCCCGGCCAGTTCCGCGCCAAGCTGGATCAACCGGCGGAATCAGCCTTCTCCGAGGCTTTGCAAGGAGCTGGGGTGGATTTGGTTGTGCTGGCGGGATTCATGCGCATTTTGCGGAGCGGATTCCTTCGGACGTTTGCCAATCGGGTGGTGAACATCCATCCTGCGTTACTGCCGGCCTTCCCGGGATTGGAAGCGTGGAAACAGGCGCTGGATTATGGAGTAAAAGTCACGGGGGTCACCGTGCATTTTGTTGACCAAGGCATCGACACCGGCCCGATCATCGCCCAGGAAACTGTGCCGGTGCTGCCGGGCGACACTCCAGAAACGCTCCATGCGCGCATCCAGGAGGTCGAGCGAAAGATCTATCCGGCAGTCCTCGCGGCCCTGGCCCGCGGGGAAATCCGCGCGCACGGCCGCCAAACCGTGTGGAAGAGTGCGTAAAAACCAAAAAGAAAAAGTTGGCTTTGCCGCGCCAACAGTGGAAAATCTCCCTGTTTCGCGCGTGGAAAGCCGGATAAACAATATTTTGTCGGCAAACAAGACCGATTGCTCTATGCAGAATAAACAGATACTGAAATTGGGATTGCCCAAAGGCAGTTTGCAGGAAGCGGCCCTGGCCAAAATGGCCAAGGCTGGCTACAACATCAAGGTCAGCAGCCGTTCCTATGCCCCCTACGTGGACGATGAACAGTTGCTTATCCGACTCATTCGCGCCCAGGAAATCAGCCGCTACGTCGAGTTGGGCTATCTGGATTGCGGCCTGACCGGCCACGATTGGATCGTCGAAAACGGTTCCAAAGTCCACGAGGTCGGCGAATTCCAATTCAGCAAAGTCAGCAGCCAGCCGGCCCGTTGGGTCCTGGCGGTGCCCGAATATTCCTCCATTCACTCGCCCAAGGATCTGGAAGGCAAACGCATTGCCACGGAAGTCGTCAATATCACGCAAAGTTATCTTAAACAGCACGGCGTCAAGGCCGAAGTCGAGTTTTCCTGGGGGGCGACGGAAGTCAAGGCCCATGAGCTGGTCGATGCCATTGTCGAAATCACTGAAACAGGATCCTCCTTGCGCGCCAACAATCTGCGCATCGTCGACACGCTGCTGGTTTCGACCCCCCGGCTGATCGTCAACGAAACCGCCTGGAAAGACGAATGGAAACGGCAAAAAGTTGAAACTCTGGCGATGTTGCTCCGGGGCGCGCTCGAGGCTGAGAGCAAGGTGGGCCTGAAAATGAACCTGCAACAGAAGGATTTGGAGTCTCTGCTGCGCACCCTTCCCGCCTTGCGCAATCCAACCATTTCCAACCTGAGCCTGCCGGGCTGGGTTGCAGTTGAAACCATCATTGACGAAAAGGTGGTTCGCGAGTTAATTCCCCTGCTCAAAGCCGCCGGGGCGGAAGGAATTATTGAGTATCCATTGAATAAAGTGGTATATTAACGACGCAGTTGAACAAGTATTATGGGATCATTAAAAAAACGCCGAAAAAGCAAAATAAACAAACATAAGAGGCGCAAAAAGCTGCGTGCCAACCGGCACAAGAAGCGAACCTGGCAGAAGTAGCCTGGTGGTGCCTTTTGGGATTCACGGGTTGCCCGGCGCAGTCCGCTGCCAAGCGGACAGTGGCTCCTTTTGGCGGTCGTTGATCGAATGAAGGCATATCATCCAATTCTGGTGTTGGCCGTGGCGTTGGCTGGCGTGATGTCGCCGGGTTGCGCCACTTCCGCCCGGCACACGGCGGCCGTTGAGGCCGCGCCGACTGCCACGCAGGACGGTGAGGACTCCAACGATGATCTGCTGGGGGACGGTCCGACAAACCTCGTGGTCGGCGGGAATCCGGCAGCCTTGGCGCATTACGCCGCCGGCATCAGTTATGAGTGGAACGATGAGGACGAACAGGCTGTCAAACAGTTCAACGACGCCGCCCTGGCTGATCCAAGCAAGGAGGATTTGGTCGTTAAGGTGGCGCAGCGTTTCCTTAAGAACAACCAGGTTGACAAGGCCGTAATCGTCCTGGCCAAATCCAGCTGCCGGCGCGATGCCTCGGCCCAGCTCCTGAGCTGCCTGGCGCGCGCGGATCTCCAGGCCGGAAAGACCGGGCAAGCCCTGGCCGCAAGCCGCCGGGCCATCCGGCGCGAACCCGATGCCTTGGACGGCTACGAGTGCCGGGTCGAAATTCTTCTGCACAAGAATCGGCCGGGCCAGGCCCTTCGCACTCTCAACCTCGCGGCAAAATCCATCCGGCCCGATCCGTCCGCGCTCGTTTCCCTGGGCGGCCTGTATTCCGCCTATCTCAAGGCGCAGCCCAAGGATGCCGCCACGAAAACCAATCTCCTGGCCCTTCTGGACCGTGTGGCCGGGAAGCAGTTTTCCTCCCCGCTCCTTTGGCAAAGCTTGGCGGATACCTACAGCCGGATCGATCAACCCATGAAGGCTGCCGCGATTTATGAAAGACTTCTGTCCGAAGCGCCGGCTTCGTCACTCATGCGCGAAGCGCTGCACGAGAAGCTGGCCGCCCTTTACTTTCAGGCGGAGGACCAAACCAACGCCACCAAACAGCTTGAAGCCATCGTGCGCGACAATCCAACCCGCTACCCGCGGGCCTGGTTTTTTCTGGGTGAGCTCGCCTTCGGAGACGATAAACTGGCCGAAGCCTCCGATGATTATGAGAATGCCATCCACTGGGATCCCGGCATCGAGGAGGCTTGGTACAAACTGGCTCTCGTTCAGATCGCCTTGCACCGCACGGAGCAGGCCTTCAGGACTCTCGATGCCGCCCGGGCCAGGTTTCCCAAATCCTTTCTGGGCGAGTTTTACGCCGGCGTCGCCTCGTCGCATGTCAAGAATTACGCCGAGGCCATCCGCCATTTTACCACCGCCGAGGTCATCGCTCTGGCCGGCGATCCCGGCCTGCTTGATTACCGCTTTTATTTCCAGTTCGGCGAGGCGTCCGAACGCAATCAGGAATACAAACGGGCCGAGGAATATCTGCAAAAGTGCATCAACCTCAGCCCCGATTTCAGCGAAGGCCTCAATTACCTGGGATACATGCTGGCCGACCGCGGCGAACAACTGCCCCGCGCCCGCGCCTTGATCGAAAAAGCCGTCCAGCTAGAACCCAAAAACGGCGCCTATCTCGACAGCCTTGGATGGGTGTTGTTCAAGCAAAGGCAGCCGCAACAGGCGCTGCCGTTGTTGCTCAAAGCCGTGGAGCTTTCCCCGGAGCCGGATGCCACCGTGCTCGACCACCTTGGGGAAGCCTATATGGCCCTGGGCCAGCCCGCCAAGGCCATCGACGCCTGGAAGAAATCGCTCTCCATCGAATCCAACCCGGATGTCAAGAAGAAGCTGGACCTCTATTCAGGCGGCGCCTGACCGCGATGGCCTCACATTTCTCCATCCATTACACCCTGGAGGAAGCCCGCGCCCTCCTGCCCACGGTCCGCCGCTGGCTCGACGAACTGGGCCGCCACCAGGAGCGCCTCAAAACGCTCGACAAACGCGTCGGGCTACTTCTTACTTCCGGCGATGACGCGGGCGGCCCTTCGGTCAACCAACTGGCCAGGACGCTGGCGGAATGCAAGGGCCTCCTGCAGCGTTTCCGCGCCCGTGAAATTCAAATCAAGGATTTAAACCGCGGATTGCTGGATTTCCCTTCCTGGCGCGCCGGCCGGGAAATTTTCCTCTGCTGGGAAAAGGAGGAGGATGACATCGAATACTGGCACGATCTGGAATCCGGCTACGCCGGTCGGGAGCGCTTGTGAGGATATTCTCCCGTCCTCACGGCTCCGTGTCCGCCTTCTCCAAAACGGCCAGGATCATCGTGAAAGCTTGCTCCAAATCTGTCAGGCTCATATTCACGGTGAATTGGCCGTTGGTATTGGGCCGCGCCACAGCGTGCCCGTCGGAGAATAAAATGTCCGCGAACTTCTGTTCGTGATGTGTGCTCGGCGTGACGCCGAAAAGCGCCAGCCCCGCTGGGCACAGGAACTGCGTGTCGATGGCCAGGGCGCGGATCGGCTGGCCCCGGCTGTTGTTGCCCAAATCATCAAGTTTGATGTTGTTCGGCACAAACGGGCCTCCCTGCGAATCGAACAGGTTCGTGTTGCCCGCATGTCGGTAATAGTAACTGCATTGCGCCTGACGGACACCGACCTGCGCCAATTCCGCATAATCATTTACCGGCTGGTCGGTGCCCGGGCAGAAAAGCACCCTGGGCTGGCTGGCCAATGCGGCTGGCAGCAGCAAGCCCAAGCCCACAGGGGCGCCGCTTGCGAGCGAAATCAGACTGGTCGGCGCGCCGGTCGAAGTATAAAGATCATAGGGGTTCAAAAACGGAGGTGCTTTCGGTCCGTAGGGAATCAAGCCGCCATAGTCAATCGAGTAGGTGCGCACGGCCAGGCCGATTTGGCGCAAGTTGGAAATGCAGGCGACCCGCTTGCTGTTCGCCTTGGCGGCGGCCATGGCCGGGAGCAGCAAGGCGGCCAGGATGGCGATGATGGCGATGACCACGAGCAATTCCACGAGCGTGAACCCCCTGTCTGACAAGCTGGATTTGGCCGCCGGCATCGTCTCTCCGTTTACGAAGGAGGCGGCGACACCTGGCGCGCCTGGTAGAAACGCTGGTTGTAGCCCGGCGAAGGATCGACGAATGGCGTCGCTCCCGACGTGTTTGTCACCGTAACTACGCTCGACCAATTGGACAGGGGATATCCCAGGTTGGTCGTGGTCAAAATTTGGAAGGCAAGTCCCGGCTCGCCAAGCAATGTTGCGCCAAACTGACCGTGGCTCCAAATTGGATTGATCAAGGCAGGAGTGGCGAATAACTGCACATTGCCCAAATCCCAATATCCCCCATTCGTCCCACCATCGGGGATGATGGAGAGGAACTGAATGCCAATGTGCTGACCAGCCCAGGCATCACCGTTTTGCACGGGCGGCACATTCAATTCAAACGTCACGAAGTTGGTGATACTGGTGAAAATGTTTGGTGCATAAACGACATTGCTGGAGGCGACCGTCACCATGTTGCTCGAGTTGTCGCGATAGTAGAGGCTCATCTGCAGGATAACGCCTGGCTCCTGCCCAAAATTTGTACTGGCGATGATTCCGGCCTGCAATTGGTAAGACCTGCCAACCTGGTACGTCGCGTTAAATGCGTGCGAAGGTGGCCCTCCTGTCGAATCCACTGAATCATAATCTTGGAATATCGCCAGTCCATAATCGGTGAAGATATAGGCCGCTTGGGTTCCATCGCAATTGTAGATGTAATCATCAGGCACATCGTTCGTATAAGCCGGGTTGTTCGCAAACACGCCAATCTCCCAAAATTCCGCCTGCTCTGGAGTTTCCGCCATTTCCCACGAAATCATTTCCGGCAATGCAATATCCTCATACGCGACCACCGGCAGACTGAAGTCCGCATTGGGAACGTAAATGGATTGGGCTCGAACTCCGCCGCCTCCAATCAGGATGAGGGTGGAGGCGAAAATGGCGATGCAAGTGGTTTTCATGCTTTTAAACTGTTTCATTGGTTTGGAATTGGGGAGTGCCCGGCTGGCCGAGGCAGGCTATCCTGCGACGGCGTTGGAAAAGAATCTGGGGCGCAACCATCGGCACAACATGGCCAATACTATGCTGAATCAGACCGTCCCGCGCAAGTCCGTATCTTCACTTCACTGGCGCAGGGAAGTTGGTTTCCGCAGTTCCGCGCGGGCTGGAGAAGCCGATTTTTCCCGTCCAATCACCCGCCATCTGCGGGTCCAATGTGGTGCGATATTGCCCCGGCGTGGCGGTGCGCATGACTTTGCCCATGCTGTGCATCACCATGTCGGGCATTTTCAGTTCCAGTCCCAGGGTGGGTTCGCCCACGTCCGTCAAATGGCCCTGTCCGTCGCGAAATTCGATGAACAGATCATTGCCTGCCGCCCGCAATTGGTCGCCCTGCGTGAACAGATTGGCCGTCAACCCATCGATCCGGACCGAGGCAAACGGCTTGCTGGACATGTGGTGGATGGGCGGCCCGTGGTGCGTGGCCCGCATCCAAACCAGATAACCGCAGAAACCGAACACAAAGAGGATCGGCAGCACATAAAAAACTTTGAGCGCCATTCTCATCGGCGGACCGGATTTGGAATTTGATGCGTTATTCATGAAGCAACAAAAACTTAGCCGCAAAGCTCGCATAGGCCAGAAAGAAAAGTCCTCTGGCGCAGCCTGGATGGAAGATCAACAGGGCGATTATAAGCTTGTTGCTTTACCCGAAGTGACCGAGAATCTCCCTGAAGTTTTATGACACGCCAGAAGGTCCTGGATCTGTATTTCATGGAGTCCCGCGCCAAGCTGATCGATCTGGCCGCCTTTCTGGACCGAGTCGATCGCGCGGAGGGCCAAGACGATTTTCGCATCAAGGCCTTTCGCCGCGCTTTGACGGAGTTGCAAAAGGCCGATCCGCAACGCGCCAAGCGTGTCTTGCTCAGTTTGAGCGATCCGACGGCGGAGCCAATCAAGTGCGCCACGACCAAGGCCGCCACTGGTGCATGGCCGGACGCTCCTTAATCCGCCGCCAGCCCTATGCGTTACATCGAACCTCATGCCCACATGGTCAGCCGCACAACCGACGATTATCTGGCCATGGTCACGGCGGGCTGCCAGGCGGTTTGCGAACCGGCATTCTGGGCGGGTTTCGATCGCCGTTCCGTCGATGGTTTTTATGATTATTTCTGCCAGTTGACCGAGCACGAACCGAAACGCGCCGCAAAATTCGGCTTGCCGCACTTTTCCTGGCTGTGCATCAATCCCAAGGAGGCCGAAGACGTGAAGCTGGCCGGGGAAGTCATCGACATCATTCCGCAATTCCTTGCCCGGCCCAATGTGCTCGGCATCGGGGAGATCGGGCTGAACAAGAACAGCCGCAATGAACTGGCCGTGTTCGAGAAGCACGTGGATTTGGCGGCGCGGCACCGGCAGTTGATCCTCATTCACACGCCGCATCTGGAGGACAAGCGGAAGGGCACGCAACTCATGGTCGATGCGCTCAAAGCCGACAGGAGGATCGACCCGGGGCGCGTCATCATTGATCACGTCGAGGAGCACACCATCGAATCGGTGCTGGACGCGGGGTTTTGGGCGGGGATGACACTTTATCCAGAGTCCAAATGCACGGCGGCGCGGGCGGTCGATATGATCGAGCTTTACGGGCGCGAGCGGTTATGGATCAACAGCGCTTGCGACTGGGGCGTGAGCATTCCCCTGGCTGTGCCACGGGCCGCGCTGGAAATGCGGCAGCGCGGGCACGCCGCCAAGAAAGTGGACGACATGATTTATCAGAACCCCGTTCTGTTCCTGAGCCAATCCGGGAAATTCAACCTGCCGGCTTGAGGTGCGGGCAAGTTGGACCGCTCAATGAAACTCACTCACGATCTGCATCTGGCCTATTGCACGAACATCCATCGCGCGGAATCGTGGCCTGAAACCCAGGCGGCGTTGCAGGAATTTACCATGGCTGTGCGCGAACGCGTTTGCCCGGGCCAGCCTTATGCCATCGGTCTGCGGCTGAGTGATTTGGCGTCGCGGGAGTTGAGCAGGGGGGGGGCGCTGCTTGAGTTTCGCCGCTGGTTGGATCGCAATAATTGCTACATATTCACTATAAACGGCTTTCCCTACGGGCAGTTTCACGGGCGGCGCGTCAAAGAGCAGGTCTATCGCCCGGATTGGACCTCCGACGGCCGGGTCGATTACACGAACCGGCTGTTTGACCTGCTGGGACAGCTTGTGCCGCCGGGAATCGAAGGGAGCGTCAGCACCGTGCCCGGTTCGTTCAAGGAGTTCATCACCGGCGAGGACCAGATTTGGCGGATTCAGGAAAACATATTTCGCTGCGTGGAACATGTCGCACGGGTCAGCGGACAAACTGGACGCCGGCTGCACCTGGGCCTCGAGCCGGAACCACTCTGCCTGTTGGAAACCACGGAGGAGACAGTTCGTTTCTTCGAACGGCTGCGCAAAAAACACCCGAACGACAGCCGGCTGGAGGAGTTTCTCGGCGTGAACTACGACACGTGCCATTTGGCTGTGGAATTCGAAAATCCAGCCGAATCGTTGGCGCGGTTGCGGGCGCACGGCATCAAGATCAGCAAACTGCACCTTAGCTCGGCCTTGAAGCTGCGACCCAAGGCGGAAAGCGTGGCGGCGCTGGCTGCGTTCGCCGACGATGTCTGGCTGCACCAAGTCGTGTCCCGTGCCGCGGATGGCAAATTGACCCGATATAAGGATCTGGATGTGGCGCTGGCCGCGCCGAAATCGCCGGAGGAGGAATGGCGCGTCCATTTTCACATTCCTTTGCACAGCCCGCCGGCGGATTGGTTTGAGGGCACGACGGACCACTTGCTCGGGGTTTTGGATGTTCTCCAGGCCGATCCGGGTCTATGCTCCCACTTGGAGATGGAAACGTACACTTGGGAAGTCCTGCCGCCGGGATTGAAGAGCCGAACCGTCGTCGGGCAGCTTGGCCTGGAATACGAGTGGTGTCTCAACGCGTTGAAAGGCAGGGGATTGGCGTGAACCTGACGCGGCCATCCAAACTGCGCACGTTTCTGGTTCTGGGACGCATCTCGAACCTTCCCACCGTTTGGTCCAATTGCCTGGCTGGCTGGTGGCTGGCTGGCGGCGGCCCCTTGTTGGGCCTGCTTTGCGTTTCGGTCTCCGTCTCCTTTCTGTACGTCGGCGGGATGTTTTTGAACGACGCTTTTGACGCGGGGTTTGACCGGAATTACCGCCGCACACGGCCGATCCCGTCGGGTGTGGTCACTGAGAAGGAGGTTTGGGGATGGGGCTTTGTCTGGCTGGCACTGGGGCTGGCAGGTTTGGCCGGGATGGGTGCGGTCCCGGCAGTGCTGGGTTTGCTGTTGGCCGTCTGCATTCTGTTCTACAACGCCATCCATAAAATCATGGTGCTTGCGCCCGTATTGATGGGCGGCTGCCGGTTTCTGGTTTATCTGGGGGCGGCTTCGGTTGGAGTGAACGGGGTAACCGGGGAGTGCATTTGGAAAGGGCTGGCTTTGGCGGGCTACATTGTTGGATTAAGCAGCCTGGCCCGCAACGAAAGCACGCTGGTCCGCGTGCAATACTGGCCCTGCATTTTGCTGGCCGTTCCCCTCGTCATGGCCGGTCTGGCCGACGATGGGCCAGGCCACCGGGCCGCCGCTTTATGTTCCATCTTCCTGATCCTCTGGGTCGGATGGACTTTGCTCCAAATCTGGGGGCGGGAGCATCCCAACGTGGGGCTGGCCGTATCCCGTTTACTGGCGGGCATCGTCCTGGTGGATTGGCTGGCGGTGGCGGATTTGTCGCATCCGGGCGCGGCGCTTTTCCCGGTTTGGTTTATCCTGGCATTGCTGCTGCAACGGTTCGTCCCGGCGACCTGAGAAAATGACACGAATAAGTGACAAAATCAAAATGAACCTTACACGCCAACCATAGCAGGGATGATGCCATGAGAATTAGACGCTGGAACAGCTTCTCGGTTACGAACGCCTCTCCAAATGAAGCAAACCTCGCCTAAGTCAAACTGAACATCCAAACGCCTTGCCCGCCTCGTGGCGCTGTCCCGGTCAACCCGGGGCGTTGTGGGAGGCTCTTTCACTCCTCAACGCCCGGTTCGCTTTCGGTCATGGATGCGACTGTGCCAGCTATGTCAACAGGCATTCTGGCGGATTGCAATGGCCGGGGCAAGGGATAAGATTCTGAGTCCTGCTTGACACGCCGCAGATCCTCGCATTTTGCAAGGTTTTACATGTTATTTGACTCAAGTGTTCGCATTTTCAGCCGTTGTGGAGTATAGTGAATTGTCAGGAAGCGATTTTTGAGGAAGCACGACATGAAGACTAAAACGAAAAGTTGGAGCAGGAAAAAAATTAACGACAAGTTTACCGGGTTGTTGAAGCAGGACGGCACGCCAATGTCCCGCCAGCAAGTCCACATGGCGCGCAAGAAGGCGCGAGGCGTATGTTTGACCTGCGGCCGGCCGGCCATCGGCGTGTACTGCTTGAAACACACCATTGCGGCGCGGGAGCGCATGCGCCAGAAACTGAAATATCGCCGGCGCCTGCGCAATTCATCCAGTTACCTTTTGGAAAAGGAAGTCCGCTCCAAGCGGAATCGCAGGGTCGGGCGCGACCCGATTCTGCGGCGCGGGCGGTCGCGCCGGGCGGGATCTTTGGCTGGACGTTAAGCGGCGGGTCTGGCCGGGGCGGCGTTGCGCACGGTCAGAAACCACAAGATCAGCAAAAGGCAGAAGGCTCCGCCCGCCCCCAATGGCATGACTTGGAGCAAGGTGGCGGGCGTGTGCCCGAGAAGCATCAACGCCAGCCAGTAGATTACGCCGAAAACTCCGTAGAAAATGGCCAGTTTGAACCATCGGCTGGCCAGGCTCCACATGGCGATGGCCTGCCCCAGGCCGACAAAGCCCATCGTGATGGTATAGGGAATCAACATGGCGGCGGCGTCCGGGTTGGGATGGCCTGAAATGATTTTTACCAGGAGATTCCGGAGTAAAATGATTGCGGTGGCGCCACAAGCCAGGCCCACCCCGTACAAACTCAACAAAATGCGCTGGTCGGAAAGAGCCTGCCCTTCCCGGCCGCCGGAGCGCGAAGTAAACATGACGAGGAGCAGCGGGGCAATGGTGACGGGCAGGTTGATGGCCCACTTCGCCGCGTATTGGTAATCACCCAAGGCGTCCCCCAAAAAATACTTCTGCGCCACCAACGTGTCCCCCCAAAGAAAGAAGTAGTTCCCCGCCACATACGCTCCGGTGACAAGAAGAAAATGGAGGAAATCCCGGTTCCAAGGGGAAATGCGCCGGGCGCCGTGCTGGAAGATGTCCTTCCACCAATAGAGCAAAGTGAGATTGGCCAGGAGCGAAAACGTGATGGCCCACAGCGCCATCTCCGCCGTGTGGGACAGGCTGGTCATGATCCAGCCGAAAAGGACTTTCAAGCCCATGGCGGCAAGACCGATCAACGCGATCCGCTTGAACCAAGCCATGCCCTGGCAGAGGGCCACGGCCAAGCCCGACCATATGTTGACCATGATATAGACGAGGGCGACGAGCATGAGGCTGGCGCGAAAGCCAAAGAAGCGGGCCAGGGGACCGGCCAAAACGACGGCGAGAAGGGAGCCGGCAATGGTGGCCTTCAAAAGGAATAATTGACAACCAGCCAGCAGCCCTTGCAGGCGCGCTTCATCATTCTGGCCGCGGAAATGAGCGATGTAATGGGTCAGCGAAGTGCTGACCATGGCCAGCGGAAGGCTTAAAAAGCCGATATAGCCCACAATCGTGTTGCTGTAGCCATATTCCGGTTTGGAGAGCAGCCGCGCCATCATCCCGCTGAAAGCCAAATGGCCCAGCCCGCCAATGAAGCCGAGGACCGACCAAATAATGCCGCTGCGCCATAATTTCACCACGCTGGTTATGCGGAGGCGCGCCCGCCGTGTCAACGGCAAAGCAAGGCATCCGCGCTTGAATTCATGACTGCCAACCGTTACGTTGTCCGCCGGCATGAGCAGTTCTTACATACAAAATCTTTTCGCGGAGCGCATCGGGGGGAAGGACTATGGGAAATCCACCGCGATTTATAAATTTGAAAAAATAAAACGGGCCAAACGCGCCGCGCTCCAGACCCATCCCGGCGCGGAAATCCTCGATCTCGGGGTTGGCGAGCCGGACGAAATGGCTTTTCCCGAAGTGGTGGCAAAATTGGCCGAGGAGGCGCGCCAGCCGGAAAATCGCGGCTACGCGGACAATGGCGATTCCGTATTGAGGGAAGCCGCCGCCCGCTACCTGGAAAAAGTCTATGGCGTGCGGGGCATTGATCCTGGAACCGAGGTGCTTCATTCGATCGGCAGCAAGGCGGCGTTGTCCATCCTGCCGGCGGCGCTGGTGAACCCGGGCGATTACGTCCTGATGACCACGCCCGGCTACCCGGTGTTCGGGACGCACTCCAAATATTATGGAGGGCTGGTGCATCAATTGCCCCTGCTGGAGAGCAATGGGTTCCTGCCGGACTTGGAGTCCATACCACCTCAGGTGCTGCGCAAGTCCAGGGTTCTGGTGTTGAATTACCCGAATAATCCGACTGGTGCGAGTGCAACGCCTGAGTTTTTTGCCCGCGTGGTCGCGTTCGCCAGGCAGCACCGTCTGGTTGTCATTCATGATGCCGCTTATGCCGCGCTGATTTTCGAAGGCAAACCGCTCAGCTTTTTGGCGACGCCCGGCGCGAAAGACGTCGGGGTCGAGCTTCATTCCACGAGCAAGAGCTTCAACATGACGGGCTGGCGCTGCGGTTTTGTCGCGGGCAATGAATTGTTGGTCCGGGCTTACGGAGATGTTAAGGACAACACCGATTCGGGGCAATTCCTCGCCATCCAGCACGCCGCGGCGTATTGCTTCGACCATCCGGAAATCACGGAAAAGATCGCCGCCAAATACTCCCGGCGCATGACGGGGCTGGTCGGAGTTTTACAGAGATGCGATTTCAAGGCCGCCAAGCCCAAAGGCTCCTTTTACCTCTACGTCAAAGCGCCCAAGGCTGCGGTTTCGGCCAAGGCAGAACGCCGCGAATTCAAAAATGCGGAGGAAGTTTCGCAATGGCTTATCGCGGAAAAATTGATCTCGACTGTGCCTTGGGACGACGCCGGGGCTTATTTGCGCTTCAGCGTCACCTTTGCGGCCCGGGACGCGGCGGATGAGGAACGGGTCCTGCGCGAAATCGACAGCCGGCTCGCGGAAGTCCAGTTCGAGTTTTAAAGGCTCTGCAAAAAACTATTGCAGCAAAAAGTCGTCCGTCCGGAAAGGAGAGGCGGGCAGGCCCGCCTTGTTCCAAAGGTTGACCACCGGATAACTGGCCCAGCCAAACCGCACCTCGATGGGGCGCCGCACCTGCGTGCTGTGAACGAGGACCTGATCCAATCCTTTAATCTCGGCATTGGCCCAGACAAACTTTTTGTCTGGGCCGCAAATGGCGAAGCCGGTCAGATCGCCGCCGCGCGCTTCAAGGCCGCCGTCCACGTGGTCGAAGGTCAATACAATTTGGTTCTCCTCAATCTTCACTTTCTTCAGGACGGGACCTGCATACTCAATTGCCTGATGATAGGCGATGCCGCGCGCCGCCAGGGCCAGACGCGCGCCCACGGGCTGCTTGTGGGTGGGATGAATATTATGTTCCTCTCCGACATCGGTGATGACGGCCATTCCCACATTGGGCAGTATTTTGGTCGCATTGAGTTGCGCCTCACGCAACGAAGCCCAACTGCTTTCGGTCGGCGTTGATTTGATTTCGAGGAAAGGCGCCAGTTGGACCAGCAGGAACGGGAATGGGCCTTCGCCCCAGACCGTCCGCCAGTTGCGGATTAAATCGGGCAGAAGCGAATGGTATTCCAAGGCATCCTCGGCGCTGCCGGCGTTGCTCTCGCCTTGATACCAGAGGGCGCCCTTCATGGCATAGCCCGCCAATGGCGCGATCATTCCATCATACAATTCGCCCGGTTTCCAGGGGCGGCGCGGCGCGGCGTTGGTGAATTCCAAACCCTTTTCCTTCGCATCGCTCTTCGCCGCGTTGTAGGAGGCGAGACCCCGTTCATACTTGTCCTCCGCGACAACCCACGCTCCGAAGACTTCCGTGCGGTATCGGGGGTTGGCCTGGAGAAATTCGCGCTGCATCCAGACTTCGGCGGGCGTACCGCCCCAGTCGGATTCGATGACGCCAACAGGGACGTGCAGCGCCTTTTGCAGATCGCGCGCGAAATAGTAGGCCACCGCTGAAAAGCCCGGGGCCGTGCGCGGATTGCATTCGGTCCAATGTGAGCCAATGTCGTTCGCCGGCGAATCCAGCCTCGCCTTGGGGACTCTCAACAAGTGAATCATCGGATTGGCGCTGCTGGCGATGTCGTCCGCCGCATCATGGGATTGTCTCAGGGGGAATTCCATGTTGGACTGTCCGCTGGCCAGCCACACTTCTCCAACCAGCACATTTTTTAGTTCAATGGTGTTGCCGCTGGTAATGGTCAACGTTTCCGGTCCGCCCGGCTTCAAGCCTCCCAATTTGACCAGCCATTTTCCGTTCTTGACGCGGGTTGAAACGGTCTCCTTCTGAAACCGGACGGTCACGGTGGCGCCTTCCTGGCCCCAACCCCAAATGGGCACGGAGACACCTTCTTGCAACACCATGTTGTCCGAGAAGAAGCGGGGCAGGCTTAATGAATCGTTCCGGGCGGCGGATGCTGGAGCGGTTTCGCCCTTGGCGCTGTCAAATCCCCAAAGGATTGCCACTGCCGCGAGCAAGGCGATTTTTCTGGATGTCAAATGCATCCGATATAATGCGCTCAAACAATCGGCCATAGTCAAGAGCGCATATCTGCGCCCGGTTTTCAGACTCCGCGATTGGCCCTCCACAGCAGGACGATGCCCACGGCCTGAAAGATGAAATTAGGCAGCCACACGATCAAATAGGGGGCGCGTTCCGCATGATTGGCCCAGGCCTGCCCCAGAACGACAAAACTGTAATAAACCAACATCAGCACCAGGGCCGTCGCCACCCCAACGCTGGTTTCCCGCCGATGCCCCCGGGTTCCCAGGGGAATACCCACCAGGGTGAATCCAATGCACGCCAGGGAAAACGCCACCGCGCGATTGAGATACACCAGCACCGGTGTGGTCATGTCGCTCGTCATCTGTCTGAATTTCCGCCTTGTTTCCAAAAGTTGCTGGTTGCTCAGGCCCTTCGCCAGCGGCGCGGCCATGTCGCGTTCGATTTGGTCGCGCTTGTCCAACAGTTGGCGGAATGTCATGTCGCTGATCGGCAAAGGCACGACCCTTTGCGCTAGTGTTTCGATCTTGATGGGGTAGGTGGCCTCGCCCGTTTCGGCCCCGGGCTTCCAGCCGTCGCTGAAGTGATACATGCTGCGTTCATCATGCAGATACAGAATGATCTGTTGATGGGCCAGATCGGATATGATTGTTGCGGATGTCCCTTGTATCATCTTCTCCAGTTGGCCATTCGCATCGTACTGCGAGACAATGACATTGTCGAAATTGGTTCCGTCCGCATGGCGTTTTCCCACCCAGATGGAATGATCGCCGAACGGGGTGGATTCCCCGCTTTGCAGCAAGTCGGACGGGTTGGTCACCACGGCGCGATAGAGCAACTGATTGTAAGCCACGCGGCAGGCCGGGGCGATGTCAAGGTTCAGCCAGGCGCACAAACCGCTCACCGCCACGCTCAACAACAGCACGGGGGTGATCAGGCTGATCAAACTGATCCCGCCCGCCCGTGCCGCCGTCAATTCCTGTTCTGCGCTGAAGCGGCCAAAAACCAGCAGGGCCGCCGTCAACATCCCAATGGGCAGGGAGAAGGCCAACACCCACGGCACGAGCAGGGCGATGGCGTGCAGGGCCAGGCCGAGGGTCGCCTGGCGGTTGATCACCAGTTTCAGGACTTCCTTGACCACATTGCCCAACAGCAGGACCAGGGTGAAAACGAACACCGTCATGCCCAACGTCGCCAGCATCTGGCGCGTCAAGTATAAATGCAGCGTTCTCATTGGAAGGCAGGGCGGGCACTCCGTGCCCGCCCTCACACCGGCGCGCACGGAGTGCGCGCCCCACCATCAATTCTTACTGCTGCTTGGCGGATTCGTCCGCGGCGTCGAAGGCATGCTGCAACGCCACCAAATCCTCCCCGGGCTTGAGCGAGTCCAGAATGGCCTGCTCCGCCTTGAGTTGTTCGGTCGAGTATGCCGCCGCCTTGATGGACAGGCCGATGCGGCGGTCTGACTTGTCGATCTTGATGACGCGCGCCGTGACTTCCTGCCCGGCCTTGAGCACGTTTTTGATCTTGTCCGTCCGCTCCTCGCTGATCTGCGAGATATGCACCAAGCCGTCGATGTCGTGTTGCAGACCCACGAAGGCGCCGAAGCTGGCCAACTTGGTCACGTTGCCGGTGACCAGGTCGCCCACTTTGTAGTATTGGTCGATGCTGCTCCAGGGATCGACGGCCAATTGCTTGACGCCGACGGAAATGCGCTGGTTGGCCTTGTCCACTTCCAGCACCACCGCCTCCACTTCGTCGCCCTTCTTGAACATTTCGGAAGGATGATTGATCTTGCGCGTCCAGGAGATGTCCGACACATGGATCATGCCGTCCAGACCCTCTTCCAATTCGATGAACGCGCCGTAGCTGGTCAAATTGCGGATCTTGCCTTTGACCTTGGTGCCCGGAGGATACTTCTCCGTGGCGCGGTCCCACGGATTGGCCTCGAGCTGCCGGATGCCCAGCGATATTTTTTGTTCCTCGCGGTTGATCCCCAACACGACCGCCTCGATCTCCTGCTCGGCTTTCAACACATCGGAGGGCTTGGCGATGCGCTTGGTCCAGGACAATTCAGTGACATGCACCAGGCCTTCCACGCCCGGCTCCAATTCCACAAACGCCCCGTAAGGCACCAAATTGACCACCTTGCCCTTGACCTTCGCGCCCACTTGATATTTGGCGTCGATGTTCTCCCACGGGTTGCTCAGCTTTTGTTTCAATCCCAGGCTGACCCGCTCTTTTTCGCGGTTGATGTCCAGCACCACCACGTCGATGTCCTGCCCGACCTTGAGCAATTCCGACGGATGCCCGATGCGGCCCCAGCTCATGTCGGTGATATGGAGCAATCCATCGATGCCGTTGAGGTCGATGAACGCGCCGAAATCGGTAATATTCTTGACGGTGCCCTTGCGGATGTCCCCCGGGGTCATGTCCGTCAGCAGCTTGCTGCGCTTTTCGTTGCGCTGCTGTTCGATCAACTCGCGCCGCGACAGCACGATGTTCTGTCGTTCCTGGTTGATTTTGACGACCTTGAATTCGTAGCTGTTGCCGATGAACTGCGCCAGGTTGCGGGGCGGGATGATGTCGATTTGCGAGGCGGGCAAAAAGGCCTCGACGCCGATGTTGACCAGCAGGCCGCCCTTGACCGCGGCTTTGACCTTGCCGGTGATGGTGCCTCCCTCGTTGCAGATGGTGAGGATTTTGTCCCAATTCTTTTTAAATTCGGCCTTTTCCTTGGAAAGCACGACCATGCCATCCTTGTCTTCAAGTTTTTCGATCAAGACATCGATTGCATCGCCGATCTTGACTGATTTGATGTCCTCGAATTCGTTGGCGGAGATGACGCCTTCGCTTTTGTAACCGATATCGACGAGGACTTCCTTGGGGCGGACTTCAATGACAGTACCTTTGACAATTTGGCCCGTGGCAAAGCGGGTTGGGCTTTGCTTGAGGGCTTCTTCCATCGTAAGCATAATGATTATGTATTCACAAACTGCGGGAGGCTTGCGGGCGCGCGCTGGCGCCCTCGAAGACTCCATTGCCTTACCTGACCGCGTTGCCGGGCAACAGAGGTAAAAGGTTAGGTTCCAATGTTAACTTTCTTTTCTCAGCCTTAATGAACAGCCGCACACGCGGCGTTCAGGCAACCAACACCATACTCCTCCGCCCGGATATGGCAAGGAGTTTTTGGACAGGATTTGGACCTTTCAGACCGGAGGGGCGCATCTCGACACTGCCACGCCGGGCAGGCCGTCCCGGCTGCGGGTTTACGGGGCTGCCCAGCCCCGGGTTGCTTCCGATGGCTTTTGCATTTGGTGGCAGTGTCAAGGATAAGATGCGCTTTTCTGTGTCCCCACCGAGGCCGATTGGCCCGACAGCACAATTTGCGCCGCCACCGGGGAAATCGGATATGATGCGCCCGCTGACCCAGCAACCAGCCGATTTTCCTCCCACTGGCGGAACTCCGCCCTTACACTGGGACGTTATGGCCATTATCGGCAAACGCAATACTCTCTCCATCGTGAGAGCCGCCCCGCCCGGCCTCTATCTTGACGGGGGGGAGCTGGGCGAAATTCTGTTGCCGGGCCGTTATGTTCCGGCTGACCTCAAACAGAAGGACAAACTGAATGTCTTTATTTATCGCGATTCCGAGGACCGCCTCGTCGCCACCACTGAAACACCCTTGGCGATGGTCGGCGAATTCGCGTACTTGAAAGTCATCAGCTTGAACCGGAACATCGGCGCCTTCCTCGACTGGGGGCTGGCCAAGGATTTGTTGTTGCCTTTCCGCGAGCAGGAATCCCCGCTGCGTGCTGGAGATTGGGCCGTGGTCCATGTCTGTCTCGACGAGAAGACAAATCGCATCCTGGCCACCACGCGATTGACCCGGCACCTAAGCCGGGATACGCCGATGTATTCCAAAGGCCAGCCCGTCAACATCCTCATCACGGGGAGAACCCCGCTCGGTTACAACGCCATCGTCGAGAATGCCCATCGTGGTCTGCTTTACCATGACAGCCTGGGCGCCCCACTCCTGCCAGGCCAGAAGTTGAAAGCTTTTGTCCGCGCCGTCCGCCCCGATCGCAAAATCGATCTTCGCCTCGACGCGTCAGGATATAAGCGTGTGGCAGCCCTGACCGATCAAATCATCCAAGTTCTTGAACAGAATGGCGGCCGCCTCCCCTTCGACGACGACAGCTCGCCCGGAGCGATTCGGCAAAGGTTTGGCGTCAGCAAAAAAGCCTTCAAACAGGCCCTCGGCAAACTCTACAAAGTCCGGCGCATCCGCTTCCTGAAACCGGAACGTGGAATTCAGTTGCTCGACAACTCTGCCTCGTCTCCCGGCAACTGACGGTGGGACGTGCCAATCGGTTGAGTCGTGTCGCCTCTCAAAGATTTGCTAATGTGCAAACAATGATGGTTGCCTTCCGAATCGTATGTATCACGATTCTGTCATCGGCGTTTCCGGTTCGCGCTGCGGTGGAGGATTTCACCCACGCCATCCATGCCTGCCTGGGCTGCCTCTTATTTTGCGGAGCCTTCCTGTCTGGATTGCAATAGCAGATACACCTCCTGATAGAGTCGCTCCATTTCCTTGCTAAGCGCCGTCACCGCGCGCCCCCGCTCAGGATCAGGCTCATTTTCCTCGGCCACCTGCGCCAAGTGCCAGCCGTAACTGAGCGCCTCACTCTGGCTTAAAAGCAAGTCCAGCTCAAAAGCTCCGTCCTTTTGACTCAATAGGTTTTTCTTCTTGGTGGACGCAATTGCTTCGCGGGTTGCCACCTCCCCTGGCGGCAGCGAAATATCGTCCAGACGGATTGAATGATCATGTCTGGCATAATCTTCCAACAGCTTGGCGCCGGCGCCGGAAGCAGCCGCAATTGTTTTGGTCAGGACCTTAACGTCGGAATCTTCCCGTTTAAAGAAGCGCAGAATGCTAACATCCTTTTGTTCGTCCAGGAGTTGATGGAGCAAACTATAGCAATTGTTTCGCGTCGATAATGAACTTCCGGGCGGAGGCGTGGCCTGCGGCAATTGGCAGCCCGCCAGCAGCCACGCCGTCGCCAGGAGAGGGAAAAGTCGCTTGGTCTTCATAAAAAGAGTTTCTGATTCAGAACATTATAACCTTATAACGATGGCCGCTTTCAAATGAAAAGCAACGGATGCCCTGCGACGCTGGACGAAAAAGAAACAGAGCACACGTCGTCCTCCCGCTCGCGTAGCTGGGATTGGGATGAGGACCAGGATATGCTCTTGACGAATTTGGAAGACATTTTAAACTGTTGGCGGTCTAATTAAACTCGCAAGCATGACACCGCCCAGATCCCATCCCCGCGACCCATTACATGGCATAACGCTGGAAAAAATCATCAACCAACTGGTTCAACGCCATGGCTGGCTTGAAATGGGCCGGCGCATTCCTGTCCGCTGTTTCCAGTTCAATCCAACGGTAAAGTCGAGCCTCATCTTCCTGCGTAAAACACCCTGGGCGCGCAAGAGGGTGGAAGAATGGTATATCAGCGAGCTTTGAAGATTCCCAACCGCCAATTGATCACAGATTACGCCACCAAGCTCTTCGGTTAATGAGGCACTGTGTTGGATAAACAATTGATAAACACAATTCCAACAACGATCAGAATCCAGAACTCCTGACATATGAGTCAAGCAAAGTGTCCGCTTTTTACCTCAAAACGCCTCGCGAATGGAGTAGTGCAGGCGCAGTTTGGAACCTGGAAAAGCGGTTTCTGTTTGGTTGAGTTCCT
>Ga0224554_1000130_pt1 | contig 68528 bp, 57 predicted proteins | sample 714S22024metaG_FD_180666 | JGI IMG/M metagenome (GOLD analysis project Ga0224554, IMG submission 180666) | Peat soil microbial communities from Stordalen Mire, Sweden - 717 S2 20-24 | ecosystem: Environmental > Terrestrial > Soil > Wetlands > Peat | place: Sweden: Norrbotten County, Stordalen... | reverse complement strand
AGGGTACGACCGGAGCAAACCGCAATACCATCAAGGTGCACGTGAAGAAGCTGGCGGAGCAACATTATCTGCTGCAGGTCGGTAAGGGGCGCGGCGCACGCTACACCCTCAAATAGGCGGCTTGATGACTACCCTCGCTGGAACAGGCCGAGGAGACGGGGCTCACCGCTCACCCCGATATGCTTGTGTCAGTTCCCAAGTTGCGCGCGGCGTCGCCCTCGCTGTCCGATGTCTTTGTTGCGCCGCCTGCACTCAAGTTGACGAATAAGCCAGCACCCGAGCGATTGCGGCAACTTATCCGCAAATTCGATCCGGTGGAGCGCGATCACCTAAACCGCTCCCTCGGCAACGCCGGCGAGGAATTCGTTCTCGATCTCGAACGCCGCCGCCTGGCTGAGGCGGATCGCACCGATTTAGCAAGGAAAATTAGGTGGGTTACATAGAGCATGTGAAGAAGCTTGCCGAGGCAAATAATCGACGCTTGCCGCTCAGGTACGGGAACTCTAGGCGCGGTCTCCGTTTGCCACGAATTGCCAAGCCGCGATGGATATTCCCTATCGAAAAGTGGCCTCTCAGCGAGGTGCCAGGCTAATTCGGTAGGCGCTGTTTTGGCTCTCGGACTCGCCCTTTGTCGTATGTTCACTCAGATAGGAAAGCAGATCTTCTTGGCGAGGCTGGCCAAATGCCAGCCGGTATATCGCGAGCATCTGCTTGAGTCGCCGCAATTCCGCCACTTCCCGACTGAAGGGAAGAATAGGGACCCGGCGCTCCACACTCCACCCGCCATCAGTTTCAAAGAGCCAATAGGGGATGAGATCGTTCATTCCCGGCTTTCTATCCTTCGCCGCGCGCGCAAATAGCTCGTCCCAAAGATCGGTCCAGCTGCCGCCTCGAAGCGCCGACAATCCGTATGCCTTGGCGAGATTGCGTCTGACGGCGTGCCCCTTGTAGCGATGAACGCGGCCCTCACGTTGCTCAAGATCAACCGGATTGGAGGGGAGGTTCCAGTGGTAAACGACATGGCAATAGGGATGGAAGTCCAACCCTTCCTGCCCGACCGACGTTGTGGCCAGGACGAACGGCCGGAATGGTGAATTGAATGCCTGCCGCACGCTTCCCGAGCGAATGAGCGTCTGTCCGTCATCATCTCGGACATCGCCAAACCGGACTGCGAACCGGCACCGAATCGAAAACTCGTTCTCCCGGATATGGCCATGCGGCGTTGCCTTCAGGTCATCCACGCGTAGCGGCGAAGCGCGCAGTGACAGTGCCTCGACCATGGCATCCGCAACCCCGACGACGATTTCTCCTCCGGTTCTCTGGGTGAGCCCGGTAATCTCTTTCAGAACGTGCGCATACTCATCAAGAACAGCCTGGAGGTTTCCGTCGATGCAGTAGCTCAGCACGCGCCGCCAGTAGGGCACGCGCTCGTCATCCGCTCGCAACAGCGCTGTCACCTCCGGCTGATTGAATAGCGAGCGCAGGCCGTCGCCGATGCGTGACGCGCCCGAGAGTGCAGACGGGTTTACGTCGGGAAGGCCCTTGGAAATTCGTCGGATCGCTCGCAGAGCACATATGGCTGGCGAACCGAGCGCGAAATCGGTCAGAACCTCTGACAAGTCGTCAGGCATTCTGCCAAGCTTTATCTGGCCCTCAAAAACCTGGATAAAGAGATCAATGTGCTGACTAAAGCCGCCTGCGGTGTCGCCATCATCCCCAGCCTGAATGCTCGCCCAGCCTTCTCCTTGACTGTTCAGCCACGACAACACTTCTTTTGCGTACTGCCTATCCAATAGCGCGAGAGATGCCCAATACCAGCGCTGATCCGCAACACCGTCCTTTGGAGAATCGGAAGGTGTGATAGCCGAGAGCTTCTCCTCAATCCGGTCACGCACTTGCCCCCGTATTTCCGAAACGTCAGGTGCCTGTGTCTCCCCGGAAGCAACAGCAAAAACGAGCGGGTCTATCAGATTGGCCAGTGTCGGACAGGGATACAGCAAGGCGAGAGCAGGCATTCCAGCGGGCCGATGATCCTCCGCGTCCATACGGAATTGAAGCAATTGACGGCGCTTTTTGTGCAGTTCACGATACCTCGGAAGCCCCTCCTGCTCTTGCAGCATATGCCGCTCGCATTCGTAGGAGCAGATTGCCGCTATGGCATCGGGGACCACCTGCCAGCTTGAAAAGATCAGGGATTTAGTTGCGGGTATGTCCTGTGCGTATACGCCGCCAGGCTTGAGGTAGGGCAGTGACGGCGGTAACCACAGCAGTTGCCATTGGCCCGCGTCCACCGTTTTCGACATCAGTTGCCTGAGCCGCGCGTTTGCCGGATCGATTGCGCGATAACGCTGAATATTGACGTTGCGCAGAAGCTCACCATCGGCCTTCCGAAAGGCCGCCAGCAACTCCTCTGAAGGCTCCTTGTAGTGTTCACGCAGGCGACGCTTCAGCTCATAGCCGTCTCCCATCAGATTGACGAGGTAGGGGCTCGATTTCCAATATTCAATCGTATCTCCGGATTCCACGGCTTGCGCGACACGATCAACGAACCGGGCCGTCCGCAGGTCGGCCGGCCCGAGCATTGCGGCTTCGGGCGGCTCAATCAGCATTGCGTTATGCGACTCCGTCATGTCTATGCGTTCGGTGCGCGCGATGACCGACCGCAAATGCGTCTCAAGGATGTCGCGCACTTCGATAGCCTGTGCGGAACTCTGATCATCCAGGCCATAGAGCGCCTGACGAAAGCGGCGGAATTCCTCCTTGATTTCGCTGATCCGGCTCTCATCACCATCGAACAGGAAGCGCAGTGTATCCAGGAAATCCGTATAGTGATCATCGTCTTTCTCATGGTCGAGCGACAGCATCCGGTACGGTGTGGCCGAAAGCAGCAGCACACGGACCTCGTGATGCCTAAAAAGCTGTTGCGCCAGTTCCGCCGCCTCGTTCGTGCCGTTGAGCAAATCCTTGAAGCGCTGAAACTCGTCAAGAATGACGAGATCAGGCCTGAGGGCCTCAATGCATACATCGGCGAGTCGCCGCCGCAACTCACCGATCACCTCGTACCTCCGGCGCACGAGATCGCCACGCACTTTCTTCACTCGTCTGAAGTCGTGACACACGGCCAGCAACTTGCCCAGAAAGGCGCGGTCGGCTCCAATACTCTTGCGAAATGCCATGGCCAACGGCTCGTCGTACTTGAGTTCATATTCCCTGGCCCAACGTATCCACCGCTCGCGAGAAACAACTGTTGCCTGAAGGAGGTTGAGGAGCGGTGTTGAGCGGACGCCAAAATGTCCGTGGAGCATTCGGTAAATGAGCGCCCTCTCTTCCACCTTGCCCCCGCGCGACCGGAGATCAAACGTCGTTCCAGGCGTGAAGCTAATAAAGTTGATCCCGTTTGCCTTCAGGCTCTGCAATTGCAAGGGCAATAGCGTGAGCCGGGTTGCGAACGACGATGTCTTTTGATCTGTGACATTGAGCCGATTCAGATTCTGCTGTGCGATGGTTGCATTGGAGCAGATGTAAAGGACATCTATCCTCTTCTTACCCTTCGCCTGGAGCTGCTCCACTACTTTGGCGACGATGCCACGGGCAACGAGAGTCTTACCAAGGCCCACCTCATCAGCGACGAGAAACCGGCGTGCCGGGTTTGAATCGCCGTACATGCGATTGAAGACGTATTCCACCGTGCGGCGCTGGAAATCCTTCAGGCCTTTGAGTGACTCCTCTACATCGAGCGGCTTGGCGCTCATCGTGCGCCCTCCTGCAAGATAGAGTCGAACACCCGCCAAAGCTCCATGAATTCCGCAGGAATGATGTCGTGCCCTTCGGAAGTCTCGTTGAGTTGCTTAACCAGATTCCGCACGGAATCAAGACGACCTGGATTACGGCTGTAGGCCCGCGTCAATTCTTCGAGCAATGGTAGCCCGTCAAGACTGTCCCCGGCGTTCCATTTGCCTCCAATGGCTGAGATTAGGTCGCCAACGGAGGGTAGATTATCCATGTCCTGCAGCAGGAGCAGCAAGTAACGCAGGAAACCTTCCCGATTTGTGACGATAGTGCGCAACACCGCCGCATCCCGCCCTTCGGGCATGTTGTCAACGGGTAGATTCAGCACGAAACAGACCGCATGGCTGCATAGGATCGTCGTCAACTCGAATGCGACGAAGCCGGTAATTGAAGCGATCGCGCACCGCGGAATCAACACTTCGGCCATTGTTGCGAGAGGAACCCCATCGACGGCACGTTCCTTCGGTAGGGAGATAGGCCAAATGCGGATTGACTCAATTTGTTTGAGCTTGATGTTGCGTTTCGCGAATATGCTTAAGTCCCAGGCATCCGAGTCCGCAGGGCTACAAGACAGCCGGATTCCGGCCAGCATCAAGTCGGCGCGCGCCGCGTCGATAATCTTCTCCGCCTGCTCCTCAGCGGAAAGCGGGGGCGGCTCTTCAGGCGGCTCGAACTCGATGAGATACTCCTGCATGCCGTGATCGCCCAGAAACGAATCAATTCCCCCGATGCGGCTACGTTTCCCTGTAAGTTCGGCCAGGATCTCGACATTGCTTCCAGCGACCAATGAGGCGTTCGTCGCGTTCGCGGACCCAAGGTAAAGCGTGGTGTCCCAGCCGTTCTCAGCGATGTAAGCTTTTGCGTGCAGTCCGCGTGTAAGCCGGTCAGCGGCGAGGGCGTCGTCTCCGTCGTCAGTCTCAGCACCCTCGTGCAGCACCATGAGTGCGCCGAATCTGGCCAGCGAAGCCTTTGAGGCCCTCGCAAGCTCATCGGGCCGTGAAACGAGAACGACAGCTTCTTGTGTGCTAGCGGCGAGGGCGTGCAGTGCGGATGCGGTGACAAACGGAGAAATGACGGCCAACCTCTTCGACGCCTTCGGGGACCACGACTGCCGTTTGAGTCCAAGCGTATGAAACGCCAAGTCCTCAAACGCTCCTGGCAATTCAGTCCATGTCGTCTGCCGTAGTTCATCTGCCAGCGCTTTGCAATTCTGGCGGATGCGAGCGAGCGGCTGAATCGGAGCAAGGTCCGGAAGAGCTGCCACCAGATCGGCCAATGGCCGGTTTTGAGCGACTGTACGCTTGCCCGGCTTGCCGTCCAAGCTCAGACTCAAATCCCACGACCTGTCACTTGTCAGGTTTCGCGACAATACCAGCAGGCGCAAAACCACATCGTCAGGTGTGGCGGCGGGACGCTCGAATCGAAGCACCCAAATCTTCGGGTGAAACACACCGCCCTGCGGCGCGGTGACTTCCACGACACAGGACTCAAGGAGTCCGTAGAGCACATGATCCTTGGCCGGAGCACTGATTCGCCCTAGCTGGCAGAAAATGGAGAGCCTGTCAGTCGTTCGCCGGAGTGCCTCAAGGAGGGCCACTCCATCCTGCAGCATTGCATTGCGGTCATCGTTTGACCGCAGAGCCAGGTTCAACGGCACGGACAACAAGGTTGTCAGATCGAGAGAATAGGTCGTCGCCAGTCCCCCACTGAAAATATATCCGGGCGGGGGACGCAGCGAATCGACCAAAAGGCTACGGCTATTGGGATCGAGCATTCATTCTCCGTCCAGTCCCTCCCGCAAATCCCGAATGAATCTCTTCACCGTAAACCAGCGGAAATCCATCCGAGATAGTCCTGCGCTTCCGCTCCACTGATCGAGAGCACGAGGATTCGAGAATCGCGACCGCCCGCCCTTCAGCCGCATTTCTCTGCTCTGAATCAAATTCTGGGCAGTCTTCTCATTCATGATTGAATTACCACTCGCTTGAACCAACTCTATCCATCGCTTGCAGAAATCCAATGTGTGCGGCGACACGGCCTGTTGATGGTTGAATGCCAGCGGCATGACCCAATCGAGTCCCCACTTATTGAGGCCCACGCGATCTAGTGATAGAAGCCATTGCCTGCCATCTTCGAGGCGAGCCTTGATGAGTTCCGCACTGGCTTTTTTCCTGGCGAGCATCAGGTTGTAGAGAATCGCCGCGCCATACATCGTCTGGGAGAACAAGTCGGCATGGTGAAGCAAATCGCGCTGTTCCTGCGTGAAGCGGCTCAAAGACGGGTGTTGCCACGGATAATCCACGTCTGCCAAGGGTAGTGGGATGATCCGCGCGAACAGAGAATTCGGCTGCGTGGTAATAATCTGGTCCTCAATAAACTGTGCTTCATCGCGGGTCAGACGAAGTGTAGCGGTTTGCGGGAAACCTTTCGGCGGAGAAGGTATTCCAGGGTGCCAGGTGATAGACGATACACCACCAACGGCATCGAGACCTTCCCCTCGACGCCGGGCCATATCCAGAGCCCGGTGTCGATTACTTCGCTGCTGATAGATGTCGTCAATCGCAGCCTGATACTGTTCCTGAGAGCCATTGAACCTGCGAATATTCCATATACGCAGCCCAGCCCAATAGACCGAACTTGGCAACCTTCGCAAGTCCCCGCCCGCCCGCTTGCCAAATACGCCCGCCTTGTCATCGGATTCTGAGAGGGCCTTGACCAGTTCCACTTCCCGCTTGCGTGCGCGAGCGGCCAGTCCAGCGGAGGGACATCCCTCTGCCTCAAGCTCTTGATAAATCCAGGGAACAAAGAGCATGTACCGCAGGCGAGTCTGAATCGTGCTCGTGCCGGGAAAGAATTCGTCGGCCAACAGGTCACGGATAACCCCAACTCCCAGCTCGTCTCGCGTGTCACGCTCACGAAACAGCGCCAGGATGCGATTCATTCGATCCCGGTCCGCGGCGTCGTGATCCAGCCACGTCAGAGTGGCGCTCATCAAATCCCTATCCTCTCGACTTCATCCAGACTCACATCATCGTCGCGCCGGTCGTAGAGGCAGGTGATTCGTGAGTACTCGCGCGAAGCGATCTGCTGCGCATTTTCGAGTTTGCCTCCATTCCAGTGGCTCAGAGAACATGTGATCCCCAATTTTAGTCTTAATGCCCGTTTGCAGTTTGGCAATTAGCAACGCGCGATCTCCTCGGCATAGAACGCTTCGACCACTAGCGCGGCAAGTTCCGTCAAGCGTCGCGGGACAGCACAGCATGCCGGCGACTTATCACTTTCGCGGCGATCTGCTCGATGCTGGAATTCGGGTCTTTCAAGTTGAGCAGGGGTTGAATCTCAGGTATTCGAAGAGGGCAGCCAACAAATTGAAACTGGTACCCGTGCGCATGGTCTTGTCCGCTAGACTTAGGTATGTTCAAGCAATGGGCGAAGGCTGTTTTCTGGAACAATACTGCGAAGAGTTTTTGGACTTTTGGATGCATTCTATCGGCGGTCTTCTGCCTTACTCCAATTGCAACTCGATTTCCGCAGCTCCGCTTCATAGTGCCTCTTTGCCTCTTCACCATCGGTTTCTTTGCTTCCAGCTATCTTGAGTACGTGTCGTTGACACGAAAGCTGAAACAAATCACGACAGCTTTAACCGCTAGTCATCGCTATACGCTCGCCGGAGAGATGATGAATCTGCCAACAGAATGTCACACTGTGGTGGTCGACATTTACCTCATTGCAAGGAACCAGAGCAGCGACGGCAACTCGATTCGCGTTCACACTTGCTCTTTGAACGTTCCCGGAGCTTCGCTGAACTATCTGCAGTTCATCGAAGAAGATGCGGGCGACAATACGTACCATCGGCAGAGCGACGTCTTGAACATCCAACCAAAATCAGAGACGAAGCCAGTTGTCAAAGCCGTTTTCATACTGACGGGATCTCCATATCCAGTTCCCCAGGACAACGTCTGCGGACACTTGGAGATTATCGACATCCACGATTGCAAGCACGACGTCGAATACTCTGCTCTCTTAGCCAGAAACGCACCAATCACGGGGAGTATGTAAGGGTACGTGCATCCGAACACTCGCCGCAGGAACCTCGACATCGCGTGCAGAACGCCGATCATTCCAATCAAATGTTTCATACTGCTCATGCCGTCATCAATTGGTCCGCAGACGGCGGGCAGCTCTCGGGAGACTGGTGCAGCCCGATGCCTGGTCAGGCCCGATCAAATCGACGACCCACTGAACATTGTGCGGAAGGACTCTCATGCGCCCATGCATGAGCGCCTGAAAGACGGCCGCCGACAGCTCGTCATTCCCGAGTGAGTTCTGTACGTCCGGTCGCGCCAGGATATCGACTGTGGAGCAGACTGACAATGCCGGAAACCTCTGCGAACACATCGCGGTGGCCTTTCGCTCATCGATGGCCGCCGTGGCACCTGCGGTGATTGAATAAGCTATCGTCGCGGCTTCTCCGTCATCCAGGGTCTCGATTGCAGAACCGATGACGAGATTTTCAAAATGAACCATCGCGGCGGCGTCGAGCTGTACGAGCTCAAATAGCCGGTCGGCGAGCAATCCGTTGAGCAGATCTGCGTCGCGACGGCCGCTCCGCCTTCCCGCTTCAAGTTCGACTTGAACCACATCAACTACGACGAACCTACTGCCGAGCGCTTGCACAATGTCGCGCGCGCGGCCTGTCGCGTTCAGGTTAATGACCGTGCTGGCATCCGCAGTGATGGTCTCGGGCCTAATCAAGGAGGGTGGCGGCTCCATCGGCTTCGCTCCCTTCCACCTCGATGTCCCCGAGAATTTCCCTCAATTCCACACGATCTAGTTTCAATAGGCGGGCAAGCTGGCCTTCACTCAGAAGCCCTTTCCGGTGGACCTCAGAGGCAAGCATATTCAGTCGCAGCGTCGTTGGACGGTCGGCGTCGGCTTTGTATGCATCGGGAGTGGATAGATCGCCTAAAACTTGTCGCGCCTGGTCGTCCGTTATGCCACCGTTTGCTTGAAACCAGTCCCAGGTATCCGGTTTTATCAGTCCAAGTTCTTCCAGCCGGCGCACAATTGCTTCGCGTGATACACCGAAGAAATGCGCAAGGATGATGACGTGCCTGCGGCTCAAGCGGTCAGATCCTGCCGTAACCTCCTCGAATTTTTGAGCGACGCCACGCACCGGCGTCAAGAATGATCGCCCAAAAGCGTTGGCATAGCGCTCTTCGCGGGAGTTTTCGGTCTCATTGCTATGGAGAATCTCCGCTGCGCGTCGAGTGGATATGAAATGCCCGGTTTCATGGGCTGCGGACTGCGTCCGGCGCTCTCGGGGATGGTTGGCGTTCAGAAGAATGCATGGTCCTAACGCGTCATCATACGCAAAAAGTCCAGATATTTTGCCGTCAAACCTCCTGACATAAACTCGAACCCCGAGCTCCATTTCCAGAAGCGTGACAATGTCGGGAATCGGGCTCACGCCAAGACCGAGACGTTGACGCAACTCCAGAGCATCTTGCTCAGCCTGGGCTCGAATGTCTCCGCGCAATATAGGACGTTCTGGGGGGTAGTTCTGAGGTCGTCTAAAACCCAACAGGTTTTCCAATTCGACCTCAGCCGTCGCTAGTTCGGCCAGCAGTGCTGCCGCGCCATCAGCTACGTCACTACTGCCCGCGAGCTTGCGGAAGCGCGGCGCAAGATCCACTTGTATGGCTTCCCGACGCAGGAGTGCGTTGACGGAGGTACCGTACAGTTGGGCGAGCTTCTGCAGCTCTCCCATTCGTACACGACGCTCCCCCTTTTCTATGGCGACAAGAGTTGTCCGTGCGACACCTATCTTCTCCGCTGCCGTCGCCTGGCTGGTACCTGCCGCGTCTCGTGCGATCCGCAACCGTTCTCCAACTTCTACCGGGTTTATTTGATCAAGGGGTGTCATAGGCTCGCATGGATGGCCCACTTGGCCACAAAGGAGTTTTTTCCAAGAGAATGCACAAATTCCTTCCATTCAGTTTCATGTTGAGAGAGCAAACGGTTCAGTTTGGCCTGGACGTCCGGCTCAGGAATACCGAGGGACCGACTTAACTGAAAGACATTCAGTTCCAGAGTTCGTGCGTCTGCGCGTGACGCCTGTAGTCCGGCAAGGTGGTCGAGATGCAATGCACCGGCTATGGCGTACTCCCGGAGCTTACCCGTGATTTTGGTTTTAGGGAATGAAGACGCGGCGCCTTCATCAAAGGTTTTTGCGTCGAGATCTTCCCACACATAGGTCTCCTTCGACTCGGTGAGCCCGGCGGCGTGGATGCTCATGCGCCGAAGCATGCATGCGGCGCATACCCCGCACTGCCTCCTCTTATGGCCAACGCTGACCTGACGGTTCTGCTGCCAGCATGACAAGGTGTCCGACCAGGTCGAGGGCTGGCATTCAGCCACGTACTTAGCCAGCGTTTCGGCTTTCGTGTGCCAGACGCGGGGGAACTGAAATTGCACCGTATGGCCCAGCAGGGCAGCTAGAAGCTTCTCCATCCTGTGGGTAAACAGCGGGTGCGTACGGTAGTCTTCATAGGCTTGGCCCACGGTCACGAGAGCAGGCCCCAGAGAGCCCTGGCCACTTTCCGAGACGATGATCTGATTGGCTTTCGCCAAGTACGCAGCCAGCCCGCTGATGAGTGCGAACTTAAATCCGCGTGACCGAACGCTAGACTCTACAGACTCGCCTTTTGCAAGTTTTACTTCATAGGGAACGGCGGTGAATGGTTTCTGGTATCGCCGCGATGATCGCTTCTCGGATCTTTTTGATCCAAGCCGAACACAAATGAGCTTGTCCCCCAGCTCCTTCGACATGAGGCCGGCAACAACCCGTGAATCGAGGCCATCGCTATAGGGCATAACGCTCGTTATGCCCTCGGCGAGATCAAACCTCCGCTGTTGAGGCGCTTCCAACTGTTTTAAGCGGCTTCCGAATGTAATATGCCAACTGTCACCAGTCAGAAAATCGAGAGCGTCGTGCAATGCAGTCGAGACCGCTGGATGATTCCACCGGTCAGGATTGTGTACGGGAATCCGGATTTCGATCTGCCGATCCCATTTCAAAGCTGGGCGGCGTAGTTTTCGGTCTGCAAACTCCACCGCAGCCGCGACCAACAGGGCGTCGTAAACAATGGGTTCCCAGTTTGTGACACAATATGTCTCCAGGCTCTCCGTCGAGAATTTGACATGCTCCCCAATCCGGCACGGGACATGCCCTCGCCGTCTGCCTGCTGGAGATTCCGCGACATCAATAGCAATTGACGGCGAAGAAAGAGTAGCTTTCCTATTGGTCATTTCAGCACCCCGTCGTCCAGCCCCTGCTTCATAGTTGATTGCTTTCCAGTCGCCTGCTCGATCTTCAAAATCCTTCGCGCGAGCCCATCGAACGCTGCGCCGTTTATGGCTTCTTCCATCCTTGCCCGAACGTGATTCGCGCGCGGGTTACTGGATTCGCGGCAATAGTGTTCTTCAATCTGCCGTGTTGCTTTTGCTGCTCGATCCCCGAGCGCGTTCTTCATAGCATCGACCAATCCCTCACGTCCCGTCTTCCCGCGTTCTGCGCCCAAGATCGCTTGGTCGAGCACCGAGCGTCCAATTCCAAATCCTGCCTGCCTTCTCAGTGTTTCCAACTGATCGCTGATCTTGGATACGAACAGGGACGGCTCAGGGTCCGAGAAGATGCGCCATGCGGTGTCTAGAAAACCGGTAGGGATTTCCCGCAAGCAATCCTTCTCTAAGGCCCCGACGAACGATTCGGAAACCTCCTCACGGGAGTACGAGCGCTTGTCGCTGCGTTCGGCCGCCTTTTTCCAGGCTCGCGTCATATTCAGACTTCGGTGAGGGCCGTCGCTCATGTCGTGCTCCGATGTCAGACTTATATCAATAAAGTTCTGACAATGTCAATATAATTACTTCGAGGGCTCGAAACTTGAGCTTTGCGGTGAATAGAGAGTCTATTCAACGCATAATATGCGGCAAATAACTTGCCCTCTGCGGTGAATATGGGATATATTCGCCGCAGGAGGTGCGGTGAATGTATCTATATGAGATCAAAGAATGGCCCCACTTTAGGTGGGATACCAAGCAACTGGCCGAGCCTCTTGCCGCCATCCGTCATCGACAAGGTCGTCTTATAGGCAACATGGAAGCCCTCGGATTCAATCTCCGCCAGGAAGCAGTCCTGCAAACCCTCACTGCGGACGTGCTCAAGACCAGTGAAATTGAGGGAGAACATCTAGACGCAGAACAGGTCAGATCATCAATCGCGCGCCGTCTCGGTATGGACGTGGGCGCATTAAAGCCCGCAGACCGCAATGTCGAGGGTGTTGTAGAAATGATGTTGGATGCGACGGGACGATACGACCAGCCGCTAACAGCCGACAGGCTCTTTGGATGGCAGGCGGCTCTATTTCCCACCGGCCGCAGCGGCATGATCAAAATCAACACCGGAGCATGGCGTGACGACGGCAACGGCCTTATGCAGGTTGTCTCCGGCCCCGTGGGCCGGGAGCGCGTCCATTTTCAAGCCCCTACAGCAGGGAAGCTCGGCGGCGAGATGAACACATTTCTCGACTGGTTCAATACGGACGTCAGCAACGATCCCGTTCTCAAAGCGGGCATAGCCCATCTTTGGTTTGTCACCATCCACCCTTTCGACGATGGAAATGGCCGTATCGCGCGCGCCATTACGGATATGTTGCTGGCGCGATCCGAAGACAGTCCGCAGCGCTTTTACAGCATGTCCGCGCAAATCCGTCAGGAACGCAAGGAGTATTACGAGATCCTTGAAGCGACCCAGAAAGGGACACTGGACATCACACGCTGGATGGGATGGTTTCTAGGTTGCCTGGGAAGCGCCATCGAAGGTGCGCAAACAACACTTGCGGCTGTTCTCGCGAAGGCCCGTTTTTGGGAAGGGATCGTCGGAACGACAATCAACGAACGCCAGCGCATGATCCTGAACCGTTTGCTCGACGGCTTTGACGGCAAACTCACAACTTCAAAGTATGCCAAGCTGGCCAAGTCTTCTAACGATACGGCGCTCAGGGACATTCTGTTTCTCGTAGAACACGGCATCCTCGTCCGTAGCCCAGAGCGTGGCCGTAGCACGAGCTATGAGCTAGCCGCTAAATCATAGCCATTGCGTTCCATAACGACGGCAGGCTACATCGGGCGAAAGATACAGCCGAATGCGTAACCCTCGTTCTGTAGGAAGAAGGCAGCGCCGCAACGGATGAGCTTAGCTTGCGAAGAGTGTCCTCAGGTTCTTCTTTCATTTGCTCTCCATGGACCACAGCTTCTGCATGGAAGACATGCTGGATACAATCAATTCCGCCACCCATTGCAACGATATGCCGCCACCCTCTGCAAAGTTATGCCGCCACCCGGTACAACGATATGCCACCACTGAATTGATTGCAGAGAGTGTGTGTAAAAGTATCATCCGCGCCGGAGGCGTGCGCGGGAACTCGATATTGCTGAAAACTCCGTTTTTTCAAGTGCAGCGCGGGGGATGTGGGGCGACCGCCGCGACAATAGCCATTGGATCACTCAAGCAGCGAAGCCGTTGTCGATCTGCAACAGCATCTCTTCGACTATGCGACCCCCGGCCTCCGTTCGCAGAAGCTCAAGTGGAACCCGTCCCTCAAATCGGGCCTTTGGTTTTCGCAACCACAGTGCCGCCTTTGCGTCATCACCGAAGAACTCTTCGGCCTGCGAAGTGATACGTGCTATCCGGACGGAGCGGTCAGACTCGTCGCGAGTCAACAACTCATGCCGAATCTTCCGGTGAGCCAAAGTTCGCCTGGGCACGATGAGGCGGTAGATCTCTTCATCGCTTATTCCATTGCTTGAAAGCGAGTCCAGTGAACTTAGAGGGAGGCGTTCCTCCACCAATCGGGCCAGATCACGGTCCGACTGCAACGGGCTGATCCCGAGTTTGGTCTCGATGCGACGATAGAGCATAAATAGTTCTCGCTTCGCACGATGCCCGGTGGTATGGGCCGAGTGGCCCCCTGCGCAATTCGACTCTAGACTATACCGCATGGCCGTTCACCTCAAAACATCGTTGGGCGCGAACCGCCACTGGCGGAAACTTCGCCAATGCCCGCCTCCGGGCCTGAGAAACTTGCCACTAACGCCATAATTTCGGAACCGCGCTTTCACAACCTCGTGCAAGGGCTTATTAGCGCCAGACGAGACTCGGCGCTCTTCAGCGCTGCGATTGATTTCGTTGATCCCTCTGGAACCGGCGGAAGGTTAAGGATGCAAATATCAACCCGGTAAGCATATCGTGCACGACCATCAGGGAAGCAGCTGCTACGGCGATCCAGATGGCGCTGGCGCGCGATTGATACCAGTGCATTCCAATGGCGCATCCGATCAAAAGAAGCGCCACACTGTAAACGAAGATCAGCACCGGATTACCAAGTGAGATCCGTATGTTTTCTGACATAAATACCTTTCAGTGCGCCAAAATACCGGCACCCGTTTGGAGGAAGTTCAACTTCAGGGACGCAAAACTTCACCATAATTACAGTTCTCGCCAGTCGCTGGCGGGGACGGCATCACACGGCGATTGCGCGCTGTAGCAGGAAGTGGGCGTCCCACTAAGGAGGAAGGCACCCGTAAAAGACACGTTTCCGTATACGCGCCCAGGCTGTAATAAAGCTGGCACTCGTTTCCAGATGATGCCAACCAGTTTGAACAGCAGCTTGTGTCGAGCTTCGAGCTCGTCCGGACCAAAACGGTCAAATGGCTCCAGTTCGAAGCCAGATTCATCCTTCAGCCCGGTCATGTCCAGCTTGGATCTGTAGCCAACCCCGCACTCCACGAGCCGCCCGACGCCGACCAGCACTGGAACGGCCTCTCGCTCCCGTTCGTCGTCAGAGCCCACGGCCATATCGGCAAGCTCGACCCCAAGGCACTGGCTCCGTGACGACGTTTTGTTGTGCCCGTAAAGTCTTTTCAGCAAGTTCGCCAACGGCCGCCCCAGGCCGGACGAGGTTACTGAGAGCGCCGCTTTTGGGAGTTGCGATGGCTACGGTTGTGCTGGCAAATTTGCAAGGCTCTCAAAAGAGGTTAGCCCCTACCTTTGATCGCCGCAGCCGCAGCACGAAAGCGATTCCACAGCCATCCGCCCGCCTCTTCGCCAAATCGGTCCACCAGCGCTTTACGGGAGCGGGTACTCATGTTGTCCAGCACCAGATGGATGGTACCTATACACACGGTCGTGGTACTAGTGGCGACTTAACGTTGCAGCGGTCCGTTGAAACTGCGTGCTTGAAGAGTCATAGGTCCTAGACGGCGGTGGGAATCGGGCTCATCGATACCCCCGGATTCCTGAATTCGCTATGCTCCGCTTGTTGAGCAGTCGTCTGGGGTTGATAATGAATGCTCTGCGTCGATCATGCCGCCGTAAAGCCGGCATCGTATGAACTGGTGAATAGGGAGGATTCGTGCTCAGTCGTGAAGATCAGCGGAAGCGCGTTTTGCTGTTGAGCAATTCGATCCAGCATGGCCATGGCTATTTGGATCATGCTGAATCCGAGATTCAGGGTTTCTTGGGGAACATTAAGCGTGTTCTCTTCATTCCATATGCGATGTTCAATCACAAGGAGTACGCAAGCAAGAACCGCGCCCGCTTCGCCGCGATGGGTTATGAAGTGGCGTCTATTCATACATCGTCCGACCCATGTGCCGAGGTAGAAAATGCCGATGCTGTCTTCATAGGGGGGGGCAATACTTTCCTCCTCCTGAATACGATTTACGAGAAGGGCCTGTTGGATGTTCTCCGCAGCCGGGTCTTTAGTGGAATGCCGTATCTTGGTTCGAGTGCCGGTTCCGTGGTGGCTGGCCCGACTTTGAAGACGACAAACGACATGCCAATCGTTCAACCATCCTCCTTTGCATCTCTTGGAATCGTCAACTTCCAGATCAATGCGCACTATTTGGATCCGGACCCCGGATCCACCCATATGGGGGAGACGCGCGAGGAACGCCTTCTGCAATACTTGGAAGAGAATGAAATACCCGTCCTCGCCTTACGCGAGGGCGCCATGGTCCGAGTTGAGCGAGGATCCGTCCAACTGAAGGGAGAGTCAGGCGCTCGCCTCTTCCGTCAGGGTTCGCTGCCGGAGGAAATAGCCGCAGGAACAAAATTGAGCCGATGACGCTCACTTTGGCACGAGAAATGCTGCCAATTCAAACGAACAAGAGGCTTACGAATGTCGGACATGCAAATTGTGGCTAAGCCACAGACGTACAACGCAACTGCTGCCAACCCATCGGCGTGCCTGCCCTCCAGGCAACCCGCACAACAGAACCACTTGCCACGGTACATATTCACCTCTCCATCCGCCGAACAGATGCGCGAAAGGGCACAAAACGAAGGCTGCGACATCTAGTCTCCCCCCGAAAACCGTCGTGGCCCGCATTCCCACACCCACGTTGCGACAGATTTGTCACACGTCCGCTACAGAACTGTCGCAAGGGCGGTGAGATGCCTTCGGGAAGCAACTCCCCGTCAGGTGCGCAATAAGCTATCTATCAGAAAATAAGAATCCTTCCTGGCGGAGTAGGCCCCTTCAAAGTGGCAAGAGAAATGCAAAGGAAGATGTGTGATGTTCCGTATCCTCCAAAACGAAGTGTCCCTGCCAACCAAACATGCCTTTGGGATGGCGCCGCTCTCCCAGGCGGGAATGCCGTCTAGTCCTCCCCATGCCGAGGGCAGGTTCGAACAACTTGCGGACTGGGTCTTCCTCCGCAAATTCCGAGGCGATTATCTCCTGATTCGTTCTTTCCCATTCAATGTCCTCGGCATTCTGGCAGAGGAGGTGGATTCCGTACGGGATTTCTTCGCCGGTCGCGGAACGCTAAGCGAGGAATTGATGGAAGCGCTTCGAGTAGACCATATGTTGGATATGGACCCCGGGAAGGTCGATCGCCAATTCAACTCACATATCTCAGCGATCCTGCTTGTCACGACAGCCTGCAACCTGGCTTGTACTCATTGTTTCGCAAGCGGCGGCGACTATGGGATGGGCAAGGCTCATATGCCGCGCGAGGTCATCGATGGAACCATCGCGTACCTCGTCCGGCAGACGGCTAAACTCTATGAGGAAGAAGGGTTTCTTGGAGAAGCGGATCTTGGGATTCACTTCTTCGGCGGAGAGCCTTTCATCGCGTACGAACAAATGCGCTATGCCGTCGAAGCCGGGGAGCAGGCAGCGCGCAATCTTTCGCAGACTGTTGGCCGGCGGGTTCGACCAGACTTCTTTGTGACCACCAATGCGACTCTGCTGAATCCCGAGCGAATCGCGTTTCTGAAAAGACACGAGTTTACCGTGCTCGTCTCCATCGACGGTCCTGATCATGACGAGCGACGTAGATACATTTCAGGAAAGGGATCTCTTGCAAAGGCAATCGCGGCATTCCGGGCTTTACGAGAGGCGCAGGTCACCATCCGCCTGAACACAGTGATCCGCGACATCGATGTTCCAAATATCCGCGAGGTTCTTGAGTGGTTTCAAGAGGAAGTCTACAGCAATGAACCATCTGCTTCTATTTACCACACCTTCTCTTTCGAGCGGGAAGGACCGGCCGGGACGGTTGGAAGCTGTGCAAACGCCTATACACCTACTGAGTTAGACAAGTATGTCGGAGAACTGAAGAATTTCGATGTGTCCGGCTATCAGCTCTATGAGGTGGCATTGCGGAACAAAATGGCCTCAGGCGGCACCTTCTATAAATGTTCCAGTGGTGTAAAGCGGATTGCGATCAGCCCTACCGGCAGTGTATATCCGTGCCAGGGATTTATCGACACAAAGCTGGAGATGGGTTCCATTCTCGATCCATACTTCGATCATCGCCAGTCCGCCGTATCTCAATGCATGTCAGGCCGCAATATAGCGACGCTGCTTCCATGCCGTAACTGTGTGTTCTCGGCATTGTGTCCTCACAACGTGGATTGCGCGGCGCGCGCGCACTATAGTCTTGGTGGCCTCGGAGAGATCGACGTAAATGGCATGTGCCGAGTTGGGTTTGACCTCATGGACACCATCCTGTTTGAAAGCGAATTACTACCAGGATTTTCTGCCAGCATCCGGAAATCTTCCGGCAAGAAGGAGAAATGATGAATCTGCAACGTACCCTGTTCCGTGCTCTATTGGCGCTGTCTTTGATTGCTGTAGCGAGTTGCCACAGCAAAGAGAACGCGCCCGGAGGAGTAGTGATCGGTGCCATCCTCCCGCTCTCCGGAAACGACGCATCGTACGGCCTCACGGCCCGCAATGCCTATCAGATTGCCCAAGACGATGCCCGGCAGCAAGGCCGCGTTCCTTTGCATATCGTCTACGGAGATTCGCAGTTTGATGCTGGGAAGGCAGGCGCCGAGTACACGCGCCTTGTCGAGCAAGAGCACGCCGTAGGCTTCGTGGAGGCGACGGGAAGCCAAATTGCACTGGAACTTGCGGCTCGCGCAGCCCAGGACAAGGTGCCCATTCTGTCCGCGGTAGATTCAACGCCGCGGCTGACGTCGCACGGCGGAGACTTTTTCTTCCGCGTGATTCCATCCGATCTGGTCACGAGCAGGGCGCTGTGCGACTGGGCAATGAAGAACGGATTGCGCTCCGCTGCCTTGGTGGTGAATCAGCAAAATGGCTGGGCAGTTGGATTTAAGGGCGCGACGTTGACTAATTATCGGGAGCAGGGCGGCCAACTGCCCGATGACGCGATCCTGACAGTTACGAACGAGACATCGGACTTCAACAGCGGCATAGCGAGGTTGAACAGGAACAAGCCGCAGGTGTGGTTCGTGGGACTGATGGGGCGCCAAGCCGGCCTCTTTGTCCAGCAAGCCGCGGCGCAGGGAATCAAGGGGCCGTTCATCGCCGTGGATAATCTGGTGGACCCCGTCTTTGTCGCCGCCGCTGGGGCGGAACAGACCGCGACGCGGTTTGCACTTCCCGCCGCCGCGAATCTGTCCGAGTTAGCGGCATTTTCCGCGAAGTACCAGCAGCGTTTCAATCGCCTGCCGGACTTCCATGGATTCGAGGACTACGATGCGTACTTCGTGATGCTAAAGGCCGTTGAGTTAGTCCAGGGCTCAGGACAGCCGGTTACCGGCTCCGCGCTGCAACAGCAGTTGAAGGCAATGGACACGCAGGGCATCATGGGAAGAATCCAGTTTGATGAGCACCATGATTTGGTCAATCCGACGTTCGGGGTCTTTACCTACGACGGAAAAGGCAACGTGATTCCGGTGCGCTAGTGATCGTTGACGGCGAAATCTCGATCGGCCTCGTCCGCGGAGCCTACGGTCTCCCGGTCGCGCTGGGCTTCGCGCTGGTTGCGCGACACGGGCGATACCTTCCACTCTGGCTGCCGGAAAGCGGCATGATCGCAGCGTACTCGGCTTATTTTCTACTGAAGCGCTTTGACGTGCCGGTGTCTCTTGCGCTCGTACTGGCGATGGTCGCCGGTTGCGCGTGCGCACTTGTTCTTCACTATGCTCTGTTCGCGGGCCACGTTGCGCGCAACGAACCGTTTGCCGCGCTGCTCCGCGGCATTGGCCTGATCATTCTTCTCGACAATGCCGCAAGCCTACTCACCGGCGGTTACTCGTTGGCCTTCTCCCGTTTCTTGCTGCCCACCAACCATGGCACACTCATGCTTGGTGGCGGAGTCTCGCTCGCGCTCATTCTTTGGGCATGGGTCAATCACACTCGGGAAGGATTGAGTTACCGCTCCGTTGCGGCGAATCGTCAACTGGCCACGCAGTATGGGCTAAAGGTGGCCAGGATCGATCTGCTGGTTGTCCTTGTCGGGGGTGGGCTATGCTCGCTCGGCGGGCTGGCAAATGGGCTCCGCTATGGGCTGACGGCAGAAATGATGTCCACCAGTGCGCTAAAGGCGGTCGCCGTCGTTGTCGCGGCAGGGCAGGAGAATCTGCTGGCGGTCGCCTTCAGCATGTTGGCAGTGGGGGTTTTGGAATCGCTGTGTCAGGCAAGCACGCGGTTTTCTGCATTCGAATCGGGCATCAGCTACGGCGTGTTGGCAATAGGTCTTGCCATTCGCTTTCTGCTTTCCCCGTTGTGGAAGCGACGGAGTGTGTGCAAACGTTGGCGCACCGACACTTCGGAGCCAGAGGTTACGGAATGAATTCCATCTGGCTCGACATTTCGGTTAGAACGCTGCTTGGCTCAACCCTAGTGATGGCGCAAGCGCTGTTGCTGAACTGGCTGCGTGTGCCCTTTGCTGCGATTACTCTGTTTGCGGGAATTGCTGCCTATGCCACCGTTGCCCAAGTGACACCGGTGATACTGATTCTCGTGGCGATGGCGGCAGTCTTTCTGGTCCTGGTGCATCCGCTTCCGCAGGACCGCTATCTCCTTTTATCGCTGGCCTCACTCGCACTGGCCCGTTCGATCGCCGGATCTCTCAGCGGATATGGCGGCGAGTTGGGCATGGCATCGGCGTCCACCTGGATAGAGGCGCAACGCCCTCTCTCCGCCCTACCTTACGCGATTGCTCTATTCCTAACCGCATTTCTTGTTCTGCTCGTTTTGCGCTATACGGAGATGGGACTTGCCGTGGATGTAGCTCGGGCTGGAGGAACGGAGATGCCCGCCGCCTCCATGGCGCCGGCGGGCGTGCTGACCGCAATACTGTTGGCCGCAGCCACTGTGCTGGCAGGATTGACGGGCGCCGTGCAGGGAGCCTATACCGGCTGGATCGATCCCAATTTGTTCCGCATCGATTACGCGATTACGCTCCTTGTCGCTACGCTTGCGATCAGACGGAAGCCAGTGCGCGGCACGTTGCTCGCGATGAGCTTCTTCCTCTTTCCGGACTTGTTCTCGGAGTTCTGCGGATACGACCACACCGCGTCGGCTCACGTACGCGAGATAATCTGGGGTGCTGCGATCATATTTCTCTCGGGGAAAACATTCTCTCCGATGCGGGAGGAAGCGTGATCGATAAGCTAAGTACCAGTGAGTGGGAGATCTCGGTCGATGGCGCGTGCAAACGGTACGGCGACAATGCTCTGTTTCGCAACTTGAATCTGCGCCTTTCGCGTGGCCGGGCCGTGCGAATCGATGGATGGAATGGATCAGGAAAGACGCAACTGCTTTATGCCCTCTGCGGGCTTGTTGCAATAGATGCTGGCCGGATCACAATTAAAGAAGAAACAACGGCGCCTCTCTCGGGATCTCCCTACGTTCGAGACAAGATTTGCCGCTTCATCCCTGCCTCGCCGTCGGGCCTGACCCACCTCTCCGTGGGCGAGTTCTTCCATGTAGTCTCTCGCAGCTTGCGGCCTTATAGCCTGGTCCCGCGTTCCCGTGCGGCAAAGCAGACCTTCGCTCGATTTAGGCCCATGCTCGAAGAAGCTACCGGCCGGGTCCTGGATCCGCGAAGGCGAGTATCGGAATTGTCCATCGGCCAGCAAAAGCGGCTGATGCTGTCTGCGACAGTCTATTGCGAGAACCCTCCCAAAGTACTCGCCATCGACGAACCGCTGGCGGCTCTTGATGCCAGGGGTGTCCGAACGACAATTCGCATCTTGCAGGAGGCCCGCAGCCGCGGCATGGCGCTGGCAATCGCAGAACACCAAACGCAAATTGAAGCGATCGGCTTCGACGAGACCATCACCATGCCGTTCGGAATCCAGTGCAATGAGGTAAATCCGCAAAGTGAAAAAGTAGAGGCTGTCACGCCACTGCCCATCGATCTATGGGGCGGGCTCACTTTGAGAAATGTGGATGCCGGATATCCCGGCTGCCGCGTATTCTGCGAGCATTTTGAACTCGGTCCAAGTGAAGTTGCCCATCTATCCGGGGAGAACGGCTCGGGGAAGACAGGCCTTCTTAAGGCCCTCTTGGGCATCGCTCCGGCGACTCTCATTGGCGGACTTCAATTCGGCGGAAATTCGATGATCGACCTATCCAAGGCGATGCAATGCGCCGAAGTGCGCTATATGAGTCAAAGCCGCGATAGCTTTCCCTCGCTGAGGGTGGCAGATGCAATGCGGGTTGCTTCCTCCTCAAACGCGGCCTGTGATCCGGTCCTGCTGGAATCCATTGCATCGATCGACAAGAACAAGCGAGTGAGCGATCTGAGTTCCGGGAACCTGGCCCTTCTGTCTTTGGCCCAGACTCTTGCCGTGCGCCCTCGTCTGGCAATTCTGGACGAGCCGTTCGCCAATGTCGATGGGACAAATGTGGCCAAGATGGCTGCCATGATCGCGTATGCGCGACAGGAGTTTGGAACAGCCTTCCTGATCGTCGAACACGGAAAGATGGATTGGCCAGGAATGGCTCACTATAAGGTCGAGCAGGAAGGAAATCGTACCCGCCTGCGCTGTGAAAGCTAAGAATATCTCCTACAGATTCAGCTGCGCAAAAAACTCCATGGAGAAGCACTCAGGGGATTGCTCATCCGCTTTCCTCTCAATCCTCGGCCGATTCATTCGCGGCGCGCTTGCCTTCGTTGCGCTTTGGCGCTCCTGCCTTGGCGACCGATGCCGCTGAAACTGCCGTGGTCCCAGTCCTGGCCGCTCGCTCCGTCACCATGCGTTCGATTTGGAGTTTGACTCCACTCAATCCATTCAGGGCCGCCACAACTGCTGCCGAAAATCCCGACTCGGCCTTCCATACCCGGTCACCCAACCGTGACAAGGATGCCTTGAAGTTCCCTTTGTTATCGCCAAAATATTGCATCGTGAGCTCTTCTACCGGCCACTCCGTTGTGTCCGCCTGTAGCTTATGGATAAACAGGCTGCAGCCGATGCAATATACAGAAACAGGACTGAGCTGCGGATCGTCTTGAAGTTGGGTGATTGTTCGCGGTTTGTTCTCCCGCTCGACATTCTCAAGGTACTCGATGCAGCCCTCGATGGTCTTCATCCTCTCGTTGATGTCCTTGCGAAGTTCCTCCAGCACCTCACGCTCATATAGTGCCCGTACGTGGTTGAACGTGATCGTGTTCTCCTTTGCCTGTACCTGGTCCGCAATACGCTCCAGGTCGGCAAAGTTGTTGTCGTAGCGCAAATCATGCATCAGGACATGCTCGACCCGCGGATCGATACCGATCATTTCTCCAGAAGTACCCCTTCTATTTCCTACAGCGCGTTTCAGATAGGGGACGATCTCCTCCTTTCGTTCACAGAGAGGCGGAATCCTCACGCGCACCTGGTCAATCCGAAAGAGGTAATCGCGTAGCGCCAACGAAGTACCTCCATCTTCTTTGGCCATCTCGTCAATATCCTTCCGTGTCGCCATCACGATGGCCGGACCAACCGGCACGGACTGGCTGATGCGTCCGGTAGTAAACACATGCCTGCGCTTACGGTCGTACCCCAAGGCCTGTAGCAGCATCGCCTGCATCTCCGGGCTGACGTTGACCACCTCGTCCAGAAACAAGGTCGCCGACGCGTCGAAATCGACCCGATCACCTTCTCTCGGATAGTTTGCCTCTTTAGCTCTGCCCTCGTTAGTCCGCGAACTTCCTGTACTTGGTGAAAACTCTTGCCCAATGAACTCGATGCATTTCTTGTCGCGGATGTACGCTGTTGCTCTACTGAAAGATCCCAGCGTGCATGCGTTTGGATCCTTGGCAAACGAGTACCACCCGGTGGCACCAAACAGACGCAGGCTCGGGGCCGATCCTCCCTGCATGTCAAGACTTCCCATATCTTCTGAGATGAATCCGATCCGCCCTGCTGTAGGCGTCCTGCGAAGGGCGTCATAAGCACGAGCGAATGTCGACTTGCCGACCCCGTTTTTGCCTAATAGCAAAACGTCCGGGAGCGGTTGCCCAGGCTCTCCCGATCGCGCAATCCTCTTCAACTGCCGCAGTACGCGCCTCGTCACGGCGCTCTCGATCATGAAAATGTGGGCCGCTTCCAGCGCATTCACATCATCCTGCTCAAGATCAACCAGATACTTTGCTGTCTTTTTGAGTAGCTCTACCGGATCAAGGTAGCCTGGATGTCCTTGTTCCTTCTCTTTCAGAAGGATTTCATCCGGCAATTCCATGCTCTTTCTTCGCTTCAAAAGCTCCTTGAAATAGTCGAATCCAAATGAATCCTCTCTAGTCGTGCTCACGTTCGACGAAAGAACGACCACGGGTAGGTGGTAATGGAGCCTGGGCTCATACACGTTCCGTATCTTCTCCAAAACCTTAAAGCCGAGCAGGTCCTCTTTTTTGTGCGCTCCCGCCTCAGTCGGAATATCGAGATCCAGAACCACGAGATCGAGTTGCTTGTCCCGAAGAGCACAGGCCGCCTCAAGTTGCTCGATGGCTTGCTCATAAGTAAGCGCAATCTTTACTTGATCTTTTCTGGGCCTCGGAAAGCCATAGAATTTATCCAGACTCATGGGATCGAATTCCGGCTCGGTGAAGGCACTTTGAATCGTTTGAGCAATATCGTGGTCCTCGACTACGAGAATCTTGCATGGACTATCGCTTGACTGCTCCAATGCTCTCTTAGGGGCATCGATTTCCGCGGCACTGGGCACACTCTCAAGCGCGGCTCGACGTTGTAGCGCCATGGTTATCTCCTCTGCTTGCGTTCATCTGGAATCCCAATTGTCAACGCCAACTGATTACCGTCTAATAACTCGGGATAGGATAGGGTAAGCCCGCTGCGTTTGCAACACAAACGGACGTCTGTGAGTCCCGTACTATTTTCTCGAAATCCTTCCAGCGATTCAATAATGGCCAGGACGCCTTTTCGGGGATCCAGAGCCGAGTTCCTGACCGCGACCTGAATAAGCCCGCTTCCAACATTCTGTTCGACCGAGAGTGAAAGATGAGCGGGCTCACCCTGAGATTCAACTTCGAATCGCTGTTTGACCGCGTTCTCCAGCAGCCTGGCAAGCGCATGTCTAAACAGGAAGCGGTTATATCGAATGCCCCTCTCTTCATCTCGACTGCTCAGTTGACTGAGTGCTTTGATTGGAGGCCGGAATGGGCTTTCAAAAGCGGCCAAAACTCTATCGACGTCATCAAGGAGTATCTTCCCCGTCAGTATTTCAGTGACCGGAGTTTCGGAGAATGTGCGAGAAAACCTCAACGCATCCTCTGCCAATTTTCCGTGTGCGTCGACTTTGGTGTGTAATCGGTCAATTGTCTCGATCAGCTCTGCGGAGGAAATGTCCGTCTGAGCTGCCTTCCCCTTCAATTGCAATAGATCATTCGCTATTGGCCCTGCCGCGCCCCGAAAGCCATGAGCGATCGTGCCTCGATGCATGGTATATCCGCGCTCCCGCTCCATCATCTGAACGCGATAGCGCGCTAGCGCACGGCTAAGCGACAAATTACGCGCTGCTGCAACAATGGGCCTATTCCTATCGCCGCCTTCGCACGGCGCTAGAATACACAAGTGGGCGGCGCCCTTGGGATCGCGGTCGGCTCGCTTCAGTGGCAATACGGTCCAGTGGCCTTTCCCATCCGGAACGGCATCGGTGAAAGCATCCTCTAGCTGTAGCAGGAACTCCGGGGCACTCCGCATGCCATCTCGTTGCTCCACAAAGAGGATAGTGCCGGCTGCTTGGCCTTCCAAGAGCTCACTTACTTCGCTCGCAACGTGAACTGCACCGGCAGCCGCGATATTGCGGGCGACTCTCTCTGACAGTCTTCCGCCTACGATTGCAATCGAGGCAGGAAGTAGCCGAGCCTGCTGTTTAGTATCGGCTTCCCACGTCAGTTGTATCTTTCCATCCGGTTTGTCGGGAATCGTCCACGTAATCCGCAATGTATTACGATTCTCTCGCTTCACGCAGAGAGTTTTGAGTTGAGCGTCATGGCTGGGATAACCCAGATCCATCATTCCGCGATGTTGCGTCCCGCTCGCACGCTGGACCTCCCGGTTGGATGTTCGGCAAAGATCCACTTCACCGATCGCCGGAGAATCCGATGTGATCGTCAGATGCTGCAACACATCCAGCAAACCTGGATCTTTCATCACCAATTCAACAAATGGCTCATGGCTTCCCTCGATGGATCGAATGACAGGGGTCCAAACGCGCAGCCAGAAGGTCACCATCGTCAGCGGAACTTGCAAATCGGACGCCAGCGCCTTTCCGCATCGGGTCACGGCTTCAAATGCCTTGTCCAGCACCTGGCAACGATGAGTTACGTCGTTCTGCTCTATAAGGTCAGTGCTCATCATCCTGGCCCACACATTTTTTAGCGCCCCTTTCAGAATCTGGTACATCGGGGTGCCATCCGAGTCGCCGGAATTTCCCACTCCATCCGATTGTGCGCGATTTAACTGCCCTCCGGCCGCCAGGCACTTTGCGCTCCAGTCGGTGAGCTGACGGGCAGCGTCAAAAACCTGCTTGAACAAGCCTGCATCTTGCCGATTGTATAGATTCCGTAGATCGGAGTCGGCAAGTGCTAATAGCTGTCCGAGAGATCCATTCAGTTTTTCTGCATGTTGGTCCACAATACTGTAAAGCCGTCGTTGACTGGCTGGATCCCCTTGACCGGAGTCACAGTTAAATCGGATGAATCCGGCAATTGTTGCAACTGCCGTTCCCGCCTCTCCTTCGACTCCGTCAAATGTGAGCGGCATGACGAGGTCGGCTTGGGGGCATGGACCGCGGCGAAACCCAGGGGAAGAAGAATAGAGGCTCAGGCACTGGTCAATGCGCCTGTGAATTTCCGTTGTTACCCAATTCTCTATTTGTGGAGACATTTGAACATTGGGTCCGCGTACGCCGGCAGGATAGTACGCTGTCACACTCTCGCATCCACTGTCGACGGTTTGGGTGTGCTCCTGAGAGTCCCAAATGAGAGATGCGCCGGTCCCATTCCTTTCGAAGTGACGGGCGAACCGCGCCATTCGGTCAGTTAGTCCTTGCCAATTCTCCGGAAAAAAGGAAAGAAGCCCCGCGTACGACCAGAGTTGCCGCGCAAATGCACCTTCATTGATACTGCATTCCGGTGCCTGACCCGCTGGCGGGATGAGAACAGCTGCCATGTAGCCGGAAGGGTCGTCACTCGACAAATCGACCAGCGCCTCTGGCAGCATCCCCCCCCTGCCAGACGCGTGGGACAGAATCCTGTACGGCCGGAGTAGTTCGGCGAACTCGGTGAAGATGTCCGAGTCTACGGCGATCGCCAGACTCGTCATGTACCGATCACGGACATCCTCCATCACAGCCAGGAATTTCTTGTTCGGCCGAGGCTTCGATCCACCGGCGTCGTAGAATAGCCCCGGCATAGGATGCGACACAAAGAAATAGCCGGTAAGAATATTGCGCCCAGGCAGGTAGAGGGGGAATCCTGCAACTGAGCGGTTTCCGAGGATCAGGTCTTCGCTTGCGGCATGGCCTCGCAGGTCCATCCACGCGTCGAACAACGTGACGACTGTTTCCGGTCTTTCACTGTCTCCATCTGAAGATTTAGGGAATTTCAAAAGAAAATCGGTCATCCAGTTCACCGCGCCGCGGCGCTTTGGAACCCGAAGAGATCGGCAAATGTCTTTTGCGATCCTCTTATCTCCCAGTCCTCCATGGATGTAAAGCCCATGAAATTCTTGCAGTCCTGGTTGAAGAGCAAGGACGACATAGCGAAGACTCTCCTTGATGTCTTTGCAGCGCTCCATCGGCGCCCGCCCGTGGATCGTCCACCATAGGTTGTCGTCTTCTGAAGCTTTCGCGACTTTCGCGCCCAGGTACTCCGACCATAAGAATTCGCGGGAAGCAAACAGCGCGTCTTCAACTTCGGCAATCACGGCGGGAAGGAGTCTGGGCTTCTCATCGCTCCCGATTCTCGTCTCATTGGATGTAGACACGACATTCCTCTTCACGAACAGTATAGTAGGCACCGGGCTGCATTTGGATTGCAGCCCGGACAGCTGGAAGCATGACTTACCTGCCTTGAGTACACCCAAACTCATTCGGTCGGTCATCCGTCAACTGGCCAGGCGCAGCGATGAGTCGGATTCGCCCTGCTCTGACTGTCGCCTCTCGGCGGCCGACATCCACACCCTTTTGAGACACTCGAATGAAGACCATTGCTCTGTCTCTGCGAGGGCCTTGCGGTTGTTCAATGCACACTGGGCAAATGCGTGGTTCTGGCGTTCCGAATTCAGCCAGTTAAAGGTCTCCGTCACCACCTCGATGCATTCCGAAGTCCGGAAGAAATCCTTCGAAACACGGGGAAACTCGCGTTCGACGATCGGTGCCAGCAGTTCCATCAGATCTTCGGGCAGACCGATGTGAACGAGCGTCGGACAGGCATCCTCCGGCATCTCCCTGACATGGCTCGCAATCGGCAGAAGGCCAATCAGGAGATCCAGTTGGGATTTCATCTCGCCGATCAACAGATCCCATCCCATAGCGACGGGCACGGCACGAACCATGTTTGAGAGAGCTGCCGAGAGACTGACCGGTTGGATTGTCGCCAAGGCCGCTTCAATTAGAATTTGGGCCGCATCCGCTGAAGAGCGTTTCCGCAAAACGCCAGCAAGACTACTGCCGCTGCCAATCTCGATTGCGCCCTCGAACCGCGCAGAGGACCAAAAACTCCTCTGCGCGTTCCACAAACTGCGTGCCAGCGTTCGTCCTGTAAGGATGGCCAAATCGGGAGCCGTGCCAATAAAGCAGGTCCTGTTCGTGACCAACTTCAATTCATTGGCAAGGGCCACGCGCACTTCCGCAAAGCCGTCCAGCATCTCCGGCGATGAAAGGCTGCGGATCTCCTGATGGATGGTTGTCGTCAGATCGAGCGTCCGGCGCCTGGTTTCGCAACGGTTCATGATGCCGACATATTGCTTCAACTGTGGGCGCATGGGATCGTAAGCCGAATTGGACAGATCATCCTCCTCGTCGCGGGTCTGTTGGGCCCTTCGATACACATAGAGCCCCACCAACGGCGACACAAGAATGCCGAGCACAGGATATGGCTTGAAAGGAGCCTGGAAGATCATGGTCAGCACCAGAACAAACAGAACGCCGGCTACCGTGAAGAGGACGGCCTTTCCAAGCGGAGTCTTCCACTTGCTCTGGGCAGTTTTGGGAGCCTTAGCTTCCTCGATGACACCCTTTTCGATCCTGGCACCCTGCTCGCGGATGTCAGATGCCATCTTCTCCAGTTCGGCCTCATCGCCGCGAACCTTCTCGCGCAGCCAGTCGACCTTGTTCTGGAGAGCAGGCAGCAACTTTGCAGCCGCAACTGCTTGACCAAAATCAGTTTCCGGGGCCATAAAGTCTGCGGTGACAGAGTCCTTCCAGGACGAGACGGCGAGGTTGGTTGCATTCCTGTCATCCGCGCAGCGCTCGGCCAAGCGGCTAAATGCCTTGTTCGTTGGATTGGTCTGCTCACGCAAGGGGCTGTTGACAACGACGTCGAGACGGGATGCCAGTGAGTTGCTAGCTGGCGGGCCCTGTTCGATTTGTCCGAGCATGGTCGCGTAAACCCCGCTCGACCAGGTATCCGCCGCCTGCTCGTACGAGTTGGCGATCTCAACCAGGGCCGCAAGTGCAACATACCGGGGCATAAGCGGATCGAGTTGAAGGCGGGCGCATCCGAATTGAGAAAAGATTGGTTCGCGGCTCATAGGTCCTCCCCGAATCTCGAGCGGTTGAGAATGTTTTGCGAATACGCGGTGTCCAGCACGTGGGCCGCCATCGATGTTGTTCGGTAGGCAATGGCTTCACCCATCATGACGCTCAACTCAGCGGCATCTCCCAATACGCGCCCATGCCCCTCAAAGCAGAACACTCGGTGAAACAGCGGAGTAGAGGTAGTAAGGGGTCGCCCGGAATAGGTGACGACGGCAAGTTGCGTTCCCGGACTCTGGGCAGCTTCTACGTCCTCAGTCAGTTGCTCGCCCAGCGCCACCCGGAACTCGGCCTCTCGCGCTTGGGTGGGCCGATACCGAAAAGCCAGCCATGCCTCCATTTCAATTGAAATACCTAACTGCTTGGCAATCGAAGAGAAGAGTAATGCCGTGAGGAGGAAGGTTCCACTCCCGGTTCCACCTTCAGCGCCCGCCACCAGCACAACGCGAAGCGATTTCGAGATCTGGCTGTCCAAAAAGCCAGTGCGCCGCAGTTCGGTAACGACGCGCCCATTGTCCGAGAGATTTCTCAGCGCCTGCTCGACTTGCGGCGCGATGTTGTCAAGCACACACCACAACGCAGCTCGGCCGGCGGCCGGCTTTTGCCCGGCTTGCTGACTCCTGATCTTCGCCAGAACGTCCCGTGGGCACAATTCCTCCAGAGGCGCCCACCTTTTGTCGTCATTCTCGCTTCGCGCCCACTCCTGAGCCGGCTCCAGGTCGAGTTCGATCGTTTCCCCATGGGACAAAGCACGGATTTGCCCCAGGCCATAGCGTGCAATCAGTCCGGGTGGAACAGGGTCTGCCGCCCCAGAAAAGTCCAGACCGAAGTATTCTTCCCAGCCCGGAGAACCATTGCGCCGAATGCTGTTGACTGTCTTGGCGACCATGGCCGCAGAGCAACCAAGTCCCCCGTCTCCGCAAATGACCGTCTTTTGCGCGTATAAATCTGTCAAGCTAGGCCTCCTCTTCGACTGTCTCTTTGGTTGCGTGGAACCGCAGCGTAAAGCTGGCCGCAAGGATACATTGGGCCGTTAACCCGCATCGGAGATCGACCCAGGCGCCCGGGGGCAGCCGCCTTTGCCCAATGAACGCGTCCTTCGCCCCAGCGTTGAGAATCCGGACGGCATCGTCTTGCTGAATAACCTTCACTTCCAACGTGGTCACGGCATCTTCCGAATACAAGTCGGCGAGGGGCTCGTTACCGGCCGTTATCTTTCCAAGAACAGGTACCTCCCGGCCCGTCTCAAGAACCTGCACATGCCACACGATCGTCGCTACTGGAGGCGGCACCGGCGCAATGAGCTTCGCCTTGAGTTTCCCTTCCTCTTTCGCTGGGTCCAATGGCGCCGCCGTCAGAAGTTTCTGCTCTTTTGCAGCTCGCTGTTCGATTCGTTCCCGTATGAAGAACACAAAGGCACCCACTGCCACCAAGAACGCCAACGCAGCGGCAATCTGGTAACTCGGCCGCTCCCAAAAGCGAGGATCGCGCCTTGGCACAGGTGGCTTCGCTGCCGTTGGAATCGTGAGTGATGCCGTCCACTTCGCAAGGCTGCCTTTTGGAATCGTCTCGACGTATTGCGGAAAACCATCGGCATTGACAGGCTTCACCACGCCGATTGGCAGGAGCAAGACGCGTCGCGCTCCTGCGCCATGAAGAGACTCCAGGATTTTGCTGAGGTCCTTTCCGCCCCCCGGTGACCCGGCGGGCGGGGTCAAGTAAAAATCAGACACCACAGCCACATCGAATGTTTTTGGTAGCCAGCTTTGGCTATGCGCTGCCTCTACAGCCCGCCAGAGGTCGGTCGGGCCGCCGCGTTTTGCCTGATCGAGGGATTCCATGAGCGTGACCACCGCGGGCGTGGAAATTCTCCCGGAGAAGAGAAGCGCTGCATTCCGGTTGAAGGTAATAACGCTGATCGGAGTCCCCTCTGGGCAGGCGCTCAGCAGTTCGGCGATACGGTTCCTCTCCGCGATCTCGAAGGTCTTGCTGTTGCCGGAATTCGAGATATCCAGGAACACCGCCAAGGGCATGACCACAGGGATGAGTTGCTCCGATGCAGCCTTGACTGGAGGAATCTCACTTCCAGCCGCCGCCGGCACGGAACTGACAGTTGTTGCGGCCTTGATGGGCGCCGTTGGCCCCTGGCCAAGCAGGCAGGCGACAAAGACCGAGACCAGAATAGTGATCCCGACGATTCTCGCTACCCTTAAGATCAGCACGGTGAGAAATGCTGCGAGACTGCTCATTGAAAGCCTCCAGAGGTGGAATATTTGGCGTTTTGTGGGTAATGATGAAGATTTCGAAGCACCTCGTCTGCGATGGGGCCGGCTGCCACCCCACCGTCGAGAGGAATCTCCGAGTGAAGAGTTGAAACCCTGACGGCAATGACAAACTGGCTGTCGATGCAAGCGATCCATGCACCCCCGTGCCCCTTGACCGCCGGACGCGCGATTCCCGGAATCCAAACGAAGCTGTGCGGGGTTCCGGTTTTGCATGCCAACCCCGGATCGATTCGAGCCAGATCACCCAAGGCGCGCGCCGAAGTGCCGATTTTCGGCCCCAGTTCGAGCGATTTACCCACTTCACGCGCCACCCGCGGTGAAAAGACCTGTCTGGCTCCAGCAGTGAACAAAGATATGTTGCTCGGAATGTCGACGATTTCGTCGACGACGGCGGGGCCGATCAGGACGCCTGGCCGGTAATCGGAAAGGAGCCTAATATCGGCTGCAACTTGAACCGGGGTGCTGCTCACATCGGCGCCGTCACCGATCGATTCAAATCCCCGCCTCTCGACCAGGGCCGGATTATCGACGCGGAACAAGGAGGCAGCTGTGAGGAACTGCGCGAAAGAATGCGGGGTGACTCTACGCAGCAGTTCATGAGCAACAAGCCTGTTGGAGGTCGCAATTGCCTCGTCCGCTGGAAGTCCGAGGACTCTCTCTTGCATGTTCCCGATTGCTCCTCTTGAAAGCGCATAAGGGTACAAACCTATTTTGAAAATCGATCCGCATTGGCTCAATGACTGAGCCGAATTGATGGTTGATAGAATCTGGCCGCGAAGATTCATCACCGCCACGTCGGCATTGACCTCGTTGCGGAGATCGACCGGAAGAAGTGGTCGGATATGCTCGAGGCCGTTATGCAGGCCAGCCTCGGCCAAGTGCTGCACCTGAGGGTCGAAGCCGGCAGTCACCTTGAGAAATCGATCATTAGAGTCGCCAACCAGCGTCTTGACGGCATACTCGATCGATTGGATCGACGGAGGAAGGGCCGCCTGAAACGCCTCCGCACTTTGGAACGCGCCGTCGAATTGTCTCAGATCCTGCTCGGCTTCCCCCTCTTCGATGAAATGATGAGCCACCGCGTTCTGAATGACAAATTCGACGTGCTCTTTTAATAAGTTCCTTCGATGACCTACGATAGCGTCCGCCTCGCCGGGCCGGCGCATCGGAAAGTAGAGCGTTGGCGCATGCAGAACACTTGAGAGAATAAAAAACTGGATCGGCGTCGCGTGAGCGAGATCGACTCCAAAAAACAACTGCGCGGCAGATCCGGCTCCGTCGATCTCCAGGTTGCCGACATTACCAAATGAGACGACACTCGCAAAATCAATCATCTGTTCGCGCCGAGATTCAATTCCCTCCAGGGCGTCGCATCCGACCATGACGGTCATCTTGGCGCGTACTCGGGCGAGTCCTCTACCATGGCGCTCTCCCAAAAGAATGCGGCTCAATTCCTCGCAAACACCGGAGCCTCCTTCCTTGCCCCACCTGCGCAGCGCCCGAACTTTTCCGCTCACTGAAAAGGGTGTGAGGCTCCGATCCTGATCGACGTCTTCCGCCGCACGGATGTCGCGAGCAAACTCCGCGGGAAGGTCTGGAGATGGAGCCATATCGCGAACCGACATCCCTGAGCGGCCTTGCTCGAAGCAGTAGATATGCCGTCCAGACACCAAGGCCAAATCGATACAACCCGCCATGCTGTGCAAACGATCGAGGGAAGCCTGCATGGGCCTTTCCATGAGCATGGATGCAAGCGAGTATGCCAGGACCGCGGCAATGCAACAGCTTCCCAGGCACCCGTAGGCAAGAGCCCACCTTGGGGGCATGCTTCTAACCAGGTCCGATCCAATAACTACGAGCCCAATTCCAAGCCCGGGCAAATATCCCAGAGCGACGATTCGCAGCCAAACGAATCCGTCTAGCGGAAAAATTAGCGATGAGAGGCATACGGCGCCCATAAGTGCGCTAGCAGCCAACCCGGCGCGGATGAACGTTTGTGCGCTGGAAGTGCGGCATTCGCGCTTTTCTGCGCGGCGTTTCGATAGGTGCATGACGGTCATGCGTCACCCCCTGCCAGCGAGGGAATTGATCGAAGCGACTCCATCGTGTGGGCGGCCCTGTTCGAGCGGCCCGTTGGCGCCATCCCTCCAAGCTCGAGAACTCTCGGTTCATCCGCACCGGCAGCGGTGTGGTGCGACCGATGAGGCAACGCTTCCAATGTGTCCTCTTGGACCGCGGCATCTTGGCGAAATGGAGAGCAGAAGCTGAGCATCGTGAACCTCGTCATCATCCCTCCTGAGTCTGTGTATGCCTTGACCTATGCATTCCGAATGCCAATCCAATATGGCCAGTTTTGCTATTTGCCGAAGTCGACGACAGGCATCTCTCTCGATCGAATTGAAAGAGAGATGTGTGCGCGATGAGCGAAACCGCCAATATCCATAGGCCTATTCCAGATCCGCAGACTGCGCGTGACCGCAGCACTTCAAACTCGGCGTCAAGACCAGAAACGCACCATGCAGCCATGACAACCCTCGCGATGGGGACAAGTCTGTCACGATCAGAGGACAAGACTGTCGCAGTTCCGTACCTGCAACTCCATCAAAAGTCTCAAAGGATACATCTGCAAGAGCGAGCCTTGGCCCCGCACATTTTTGAAATTCCTATACCCGGTACAAGACTTGCTCAATTCAACAGTGGCCGTGTACCGCTCCTCGATACCTGACGGCTATGTTGTATGAGCAGATCGTGTCAGGCAGGGCGGGCCACTCCCAATGCTTCCCTTGAAGCCGCCTGTCCTTCGATGCACAATTTACTTCACAGTCGCCAAGACAACGCGAAGGTTCCGCGATGCCGTCAATACTTCAGTAAGAGACGAATGTTTCTTGCAACCTTGCAGGGAGTGTCGTTGCGCGTCTTACCGCCGTTCTCGAAAACAACCTGATATTGAAGAGAGGTCTTTCCCGGAAGCTTCATAAGAGAATTGAGATTGCTCACCAGTTCATGGTCCTTTGTGTCGGTGATATGCATGAAGTAGTTGTTTCCATCCTGCGCCGAGATGAAGCCAAAGCCCTTTTCCGGAAAGAATGTGTGGAGCTTTCCTTCGATCTCGCGATTCCCGGTACTCATTGATTTTGCTAGTCTGGCCACTGACCCCTTGATATCGGTGATCGGCACCGAAGCCGCCACCGGCAAAGGCTTATAGGACGCTGCTTCCGCTTTGTTTTTGCATGGATCGAAAAACCGATATCCTATGGAATCCTTTTCGGCCCGGATCGTTGCACCCCAAACCTTCGTGTTGTTGAATTGCGCGTCGAACTGGAAGGCATAAAGGACGGTCGCTACGAGGTCGGCTCCTCCCTTGTTGATGTCGACGTCACCCTCAATCTCCAAATAGAGAGCCTTGGATGCGACCGTCACATTGCCTCCATTCGAATCGTTCTTGGCAACGAACTCGCCAAGCTTTCCTAAATCCTTGCACCGTGAGGTGATTTGTACACCTACTGACATCAACTTCGGATAGTGCGGAAACTTCGTCACAACGAAATCAAGTTTGTTGTTGTGATCCCATTCCTCTTCTTCTTGGACCCTGAATCCGCAATTCTTGAGGTGCCCCGAAATTGCCACTTGCAAATCAAGCCCTGCTAGCGATCTTGCCATGACTATCTCCTTTGCATTGGTTAATGTGGTTGACCATACTACGAGTGTCTGTGCTTCATCGTCGAAACTCATCGTTCCGGGGTTCGCCGCGAGTTCTGCATCTCGAATTCCAGCGATGCTGGAGGGAAGATGCCGTGTTATTTTGAATTTCACTGTCAACCCTCCTTGCATCTGTTTGCTTGTGGTAATGCACATTCTTGACCAAACCCGGAAGGCCTGCCTAAACGCGTATTTGAAGTGTCGAAGAAGCAAGTGAAGGGACAGTTATGAAGGGATAACTTCCGGTGCCGAGGCAGGATAGTATTGATAAAGCACGTGCTTGCCAGATCAGCGACAGTCGGACCACGCCTTTTGATATGGTCTTTCGCGGAGACTCTGACCAAATCACTCTGTGCAACAGAATGATTAAAGCCGGCCTTACGAGACAGAATTGTCCCGACAGAAAGACGGCGCTGTCGCAAGCGCGGCCTTTCAGCTATGAAAAGGGTTACGTCCATACGCTGGCGCACGGTCACCATGCAAGCATCCATGGTGCCGGACCAGCCAGCAGGTTCGGTCTGCGGGCCACGTTCGGAAAACTGACAGGTGTTGTCCTTCTCGGCGTGGGCTCCGACCAGAGTGAGAAGAACAGGCTCAGGCAATTGTGTCGGTAATACAGGAATGCTGCCCCACGCAGCGGCACAGGAACATGAAACTTGTGCCTGAACTCAACCATATTAATGATCGGAGAGAAACGCGTTGGCTGCTTCCAGGGTCTTCAACTTCCTGCGTGCCTACTGGCCTACTTTTACTCCGCCGCAGTGGTAGAGTTTTACTCCGCCCTTGACACCCAACGCAGCATAGTCTACGGCCAGATCGATATCTTCGGAGAATCTGTTTATCGCATGGAATATCTTCGATAACGATGTCCCGCCCTTGAATAGGAGCCGACCGGATAGAGCTTCAATTGAGAAAAGCTGCTTCAGAACCCAGCAAACCCAAAAATCTTTCTCTACAATTGCGTCAGGAAGGTCTTTACGATCCACCGTCTCGGCGAACAATTCCGCCCGCGCATTGGCCGGCATCCGAGCGATGCTGTTCATGCCGCATTCTCCGCAATTCTAGTGGCAACTTCGTAAATCCAGTCTACGCCGAACCGCGTTTCCTTCATGAGCTTGCGCCTCTCTGACGGAGATAAACTGGCACGCAACTTCTCGACCTCGCGAGCCCCTACCCCAGCTTTACCAAGATGACGAAGCGCCTGAACGACAAGCGCGATCTTGCCTTCAGGACCAGCCATCGCTTTTGGACGCGCGTGTTTGAAATGGATGCTACGACGGCCGATGGGTACCTCATTATTTGGACCGTCTGTGAGGTAGGTGATCTTGGAGGGCACTTGAGTGGAGAGGCCGAGTAGATTTGCCGCCCATGCCCCCTCCGGCACAATCTTCCACCTCTGGCGCCTGGCGATGGCGCGTGCAGCCTCATCAATGTCCGGGCTCAATTTTCCGCCGAGCGCGGGATTGACTCGCGGCATGTCATAGAGTCCACGCCGGATACGGCGAATCTTTTCACTGTGAGTCAAGCTGGCCAGAGTCACATCGACAGTCGTCCGGCTGGCAATGTCCAGGAAGTCCTTCGCCGAGAATGCTTTTCCATCGCCGAACCGCTCAATCCTAGCAACTACTTGATCGCGCATGGTTTGCATGATCTATCCGGTCCTCTTGATTAAGAAAAACTGTACTATTTTTTCTTAGCGATGACAAGTCTTCCTCTTCCCAAAAGACACCCGGTGTGCCTTGAAGCACAACTGCTCGGCAGCCAGCGCTTGGCAAATGATAAGCTGTCGGGCTGATCCCACACGATCAGCCCGGTGGCCCGCTTGGGTAAATTTGGCAGCAAATTGGCAGCAAATAATGCCAATTGTGCCGGTTTTGCCGACTCAGCAAACTCGTAAGTGCTGTGCCGTCTATTATTTGCGGATTGATTTACTCCATGGCATGGAAGAGGTCATCAATTTCGATCCCGGTCAGGCCACCAACTACAAATAATCGGAACCGAAGTCATTCAAGGTGCTAAGGTGCCAATCGCATCTGATTTCCCGTACCGGGGGTCGGACAAAAGCCGGACGAAATGAGCCACGCCTTCCGATATACCGCTGAAAAATAGAGGCTTAGGCCGGATAATCGAAGGTCTGCAAAACCTTGCAGGCAGGCCAGCTTTGGCCTCTGGTAACTCCCGGCCGCGATTCTCAGAGGGTTCAGGGGTAAAATGGCGACCCGCCCATTCGATCAACCCTTGAGAGAGGCCGGTTCTCGTGCCTGCCCAATTTATGCAACGAGTGTGCTAAACGGAACAGACAATTACCGGTTGCGATGCTACCTTTGGCTTGAAAAGAATTGTGCGCTCTGGAACGTAATGATAGCCCGTCGCCGCCCCCACGCTGCGCTGATGAAGATGATCCGCGACCAGACCACACCCAGGAAGAGGCCGTCTAGATGGGTAGAGTAACCGGAAAGCCCTTTGATGCCGCTGCTTTTCTCGTGTCCGCAGGGCTAGAACGAAGCAGCAGCAATTACACGCCAAAGCAGATTCTCTTTTCCCAGGAAGGCCCAGCCGACTCTGTATTTTACCTTCAGACTGGCCGAGCGAAGCTCACCGTCCTTTCCAAGAGTGGCAAAGAAGCGACGGTTACGCTGCTCGCCGCCGGGGATTTTTTTGGCGAGGAGTCGATGGCCGGAGCGGGAACGCTGCGAACGGTCACGGCCTCAGCCATTACCACCTGTACGGTCGTCAAGATCGCGACGGCGAAAATACTCCGCGTCCTCCAGGCGGAACATAAGTTCTCCACATTTTTCTTGAAGTTCATCGTGATTCGGGGCATGAGAACCCAGGCGGATCTCATCGATCAGCTATTCAACTCCTGCGAGAAGCGGTTGGCGCGGACGCTCTTGTTGATGGCGGAATATGGTGAACCGGGTGCGCCGGAGACACTGATCCCACCGGTAACGCAGGAGACTCTTGCGGATATGATCGGTACAACTCGACCGCGTGTCAGCTTCTTCATGAATCGCTTCAGGAAGCTCGGCTACATCCATTACAACGGCGGCATTCGGGTTCACAAGTCGCTGCTCAACGCGGTTTTGCACGACAAGTTACCAGAGCAGAATGCATCCCGGCCCAAACTCCTCGACCCTGCACCCAGTCCAGCACGTACCGCCAAACGAGCCAAGCTCGTGTGAGCAGCGGATGACTCGCATCGAATTGCATGTTGGCAGAGCCGGGCGCAATGCCATCCCTACAAAAGGAACCGGAACCAATTTTCCCGTTTGAAGTCGCAACGCGCTGGAGTACTGCGTTCGAACCAACAAACCGGCATGAGTGTGCTGCGGATGCAGAACGGTTACGGCAAGACCACCAGCGGCGAGGGAGATTCTTTTTGCGGGATGAAGCGGGGCTGGCTGCGGGGTAGCTGTCCGGTGCTGGATGGCTGTGCGCCGCGCGGGGCCTCTCCGCTTTGGCTGGAGGTGCGGGTGAAGCGGCCACCAGGGCCCTGGCCGACGGTGCGGCCGAGGCGCTCGATGCGCTCGCGCAGGCAGGTGTTGCACTGGGTGGCGTCCTCGTCGATGCATGCCTTGCCAGGGTAGATCTGGTACATCTGACGGTAGGGCGCGGGGGTGAGGATGGGCATGAAGACGTTGGCGCCGCTCTCGAGGCCGTGCTCGCGGCCATCGACGGTGTTGATGGTGGCCAGTGCGGTGGTGCTGGGCAGATTTGCCTCCGGGCATACGAGACGCGTGAGGGCAACGGCCTTGAGCACTATACCCTCGCTGCTGGGGGCCTGGTCGGGGCCGGCGGTTTGGACATTGGGCGCGCCGAGCGGCGTGTCGGGATGGGCGAGGAAGGGGCCGATGCCGATCATGTCGAGGTCGAGAGATTCGAAGAGCTCGATGTCGCGGGCGAGCATTTCGTAGGTCTGGCCGGGGATTCCCGCCATTACGCCGCTGCCGATCTCGTAGCCCAACTCGCGCAGTTCGCGCAGCAGACTGACGCGGTCGCCGATGGCCACGCCGCGCCGCGGATGGATTGCGGCGTAGAGCGCGGCGTCGGAGGTCTCGAAGCGCAGGAGGTATCGGTCTGCGCCGGCTTCGCGCCAGAGGCGAAGTTCGTCGGGCAATCGTTCGCCGAGGCTTAGGGTGATGGCGAGCGGGGTTTCGTTTTTGATGGTGCGAAGGACCTCGGCGAGCCATTCGGCCTCGATGCCGAAGTCTTCGCCGGACTGCAGGACGACGGTGCCGAAGCCGAGTTGGACTGCCTGGTGCGCGGCGGCGAGAATCTCTTCGCGCGACATGCGGTAGCGGGGCATGGAGCGGGCGGCGCGCAGGCCGCAGTAGTGGCACTGGCGGACGCAGTAGCTGGAGATCTCGATGAGGCCGCGCAGATGGATGTCGTCGCCGACGTGGGCTCGGCGGACTTCATCGGCGCGGGCGAAGAGCTGCTCCAGCGCGGCGGGGTCTTCTTCGCGCAGCCAGTGGAGGATCTCTTCGTGGGTTAGTCGAGGCATCGCGACGACTCCGGATTACACGTAGACGTCGCGCTTGCCGGAGCGGACGGCGGCGATCATGGGCTTGGCGATGCGCTGCTGCTTGTCGTCCATCTCGGCGATGTGGGTGAGGATGAGCTTCTCGCCGGCGGCCTTGGTTTCGGGGCTGGCGTAGTCCTCCAGATACTCGGTGAAGGTGGAGAGAGCGTTGGGCTCGCAGTGGTACTTGATTTCGCCGGGCTTGGCGACGTCCATGAAGTCCGTGCCGGTGCGGCCGAGGCGATAGCAGGCGGTGCAGAAGGAGGGAGTAAAGCCCATCTCAGCGATCTCGCGCACGATCTCGTCGGTGGAGCGTGTTTCGCCGACGGCGAACTGGGCCTTGTAAAAGTCTCCCTTTGAGCGCTCATAGCCACCCGGATCGGTGCGGCTTCCGGCGGACATCTGGGAGATGCCGAGTTGTAAGCACTTGTGGCGAATTTCGGACGTCTCGCGCGTGGACATAATCATCCCTGTGTAAGGAACGGTGAGGCGCAGAATTGCCACCAGCTTGAGGAAGTCGGCGTCGGAGACCTTCCACGGAGTTGTTGCGGTAAAGTCCGTGCCCGAGGCGGGTTCCAGACGGGGAATGCTGATGGTGTGCGGCCCGCAGCCGAAGCGCTCTTCCAGATGGTGGATGTGCTGCAACATGGCGAGCACTTCGTAGCGCCAGTCGTAGATGCCGAAGAGCGGGCCGATGCCCACGTCGTCGATGCCGGCCTCCATGGCGCGGTCCATCACCGTGGTGCGCCAGTCGTAGTCTATCTTCTTGCCGTGGAGATGGACCTTTGCGTAGGTCTCGCGGTGATAGGTCTCCTGAAAGCACTGGTAGGTGCCGATGCCGGTGGCCTTGAGGTTGCGGAAGTCCTCGACCGCGAGTGGCGCGATGTTGACGTTGATGCGGCGGATTTCGCCGTTGCCGCTGTGCGTGGCGTAGATGGTCTCGATGGCCTTGTAGATGTAGTCCAGGCTGTTATGGTTCGGGTAGGCCTCGCCGGCGAGCAGAAGAATACGCTTGTGCCCCAGCTCTTCGATGGCTTTGGTCTCGGCGGCAATCTCTTCCTGCGAGAGAGTGACGCGTTTCAGTTCCTTATTGCTGGCGCGATAGGCGCAGTAGCTGCACTCGTTGGTGCAGCGGTTGCTGATGTAGAGCGGCACAAAGAGGACCACGCGGGAGCCGTAGATCTCTTCCTTGACGGCGCGGGCGGTGGCAAAGAGTTCCTCGGTGAGTTCAGGGTCCTGCAAGGCGATGAGGGTGGCGACCTCGTCGAAGGTGAGGCCCTGCATCTCGCGGGCCTTGGCGAAGATGGCGCGGACGCGGGCTGGCTCGGGCTGCGCGGTGTGGCTGAGGCAATCGAAGATTACCTGGTCGTTGATGTAGGTGGCCTGTTCGGCAACTGCTGTCATCGAAGCTCCTCAGCACGGTTGGACGGTGCTGCGCCGCCTGCCATTGCGGCAAGGCCAGTCGCGGGGTTGAAGGCGACTGCAAGCGCGCTTCTATGGCCCCAAGCAACGCTGTATTCAGGAGTAACACGCGGCAATAACGGCTCGCAGTGATATGGGTCACAAGGCGAGAGAACCCACCCATCGCGAACCTGCCGCGATGGATGGGGCACCCGAACTCGTTGGCTTAGAACTGCTCCCAGTGGAGGAGTTCGGCGAGGGGACGCTTTTCCATCGAGGGGGACTCGGCGGGGTGGCCGACGGAGACGATGCTGATGAGGGTGAGAGTGTCGGGCGCACCGAAGGCCTTGGCGACCGCTGGGGCGTAAGGCTGCGGCGAACCTGCAACCCAGCAGGCGCCGAGCGAGTGCGCCTCGGCGGCGAGCAGCAGGTTCTCGGTGGCGGTGCAGCAGTCTTCGACCGCGCAGGAGGAGACGCGAGAGAGGACGAGGACGCAGAAGGCGGCGTTGGCGATGAACTCGGCGTGGCCGAGGAGCTTGGGAATGCTGGCGAGCGCCTGCTTATCTGTGACGACGACGAACTCCCAGGGCTGGTCGTTCATGGCGGTGGGAGCGAGGCGCGCGCAGTCGACGATCTCTTCGATGGTGCCGCGGTCGACAGGCTCTGCGGTGTAGGCGCGAATGCTGCGACGCGAGTGCATGACTTCGATGGCGGTCTTCATGGGTGCTCCGTGGGGCGCGAAATAAATGCGGGGATTCTTCCCCTTCGACTGCGCTCAGGGTCAGAATGACAATTCTTTTCTTCTGTTGCCTTCCATGTTAAGGCAGAGGTGGTGCGATAGCTGAGACGCCGGTCACAGCGCAAGATTGGCAGACCATGCGATGATTGGCGCATCGGGCAATCTGGACCGACAATAGAGGATGCATCGAGCCCCGGCGGGAGAGGACAGGATGAGCCAGCGCGAACGCAGCGAAGAAGATTCCCTCGGCACGCGCGCTCTGCCTGCGGAGGCTCGGTACGGCATCCATACGGCGCGGGCGTTGGAAAACTTTCCGCTGGCCGGGCGCACGGTGCATCCAGCGCTGGCGCGGGCCTTCGGCGAGGTGAAGCTGGCCTGCGCGATGACCAATCGCGCGCTGGGCGCGTGGGCGGGGGACGAGGCCAAGGCGGACGCGATCGAGCAGGCCTGCCGCGAGCTGAGCGAGGGCGAGCTGGCGGGCGAAATCGTGGTGGACGCGTTGCAGGGCGGCGCGGGGACCAGCACCAACATGAACGTCAACGAGGTGCTGGCCAATCGCGCGCTGGAGGTTCTGGGCTTGCCGCATGGGGATTACGCGCGCGTATCGCCGCTGGACGACATCAATCTGCACCAGTCGACGAATGACACTTATCCGACCGCGCTGCGGCTGGCCGCGATCCGGCTGTTACATGAACTGGAGAAGCAGGTCGTCGCGCTGCAGGAGTCGTTTCAGCGGGCGGAGCGGCGGTTCGCGCATGTGGTGAAGGTGGGGCGGACCGAGTATCAGGATGCGGTGTTGACCACGCTGGGGCGCGAGATGAGTGCGTATGCGGAGGCGGTGAACCGCGACCGATGGCGGATTTACAAGTGCCAGGAACGGCTGCGGGTTGTGAACCTGGGCGGGACGGCGATCGGCACCGGGCTGGGGGCGCCGCGCGAGTTCATCTTCCGCGCCGTGGAGCAGTTGCGCGGGCTGACCGGCATTGGGTTTGCGCGCGCGGAGAACCTGGTGGAGGCGACGCAGAATGCGGACGTCTTCGCGGAGGTCTCGGGGATTCTGCGGGCTCATGCGGTCTCGCTGATTAAAATTTCTACCGACCTGCGGCTGCTCTCGTCTGGCCCGGACGCGGGCTTCGGTGAGATTCGCCTGCCCGCGCGGCAGGCGGGTTCGTCGATCATGCCGGGGAAGGTGAACCCTGTGATTCCCGAGGCCGCAACCCAGGCGGCGATGCTGGCGATGGGAAACGACAGCGTGATCGCGGCGGCATGCGCGGCGGGGAGTCTGGAGCTGAATGCGTTTCTGCCGCTGATTGCCGATTGCCTGCTGGAGAACCTCGACCTGCTGGCGCGGGCCGACGATCTGCTGGCGCGGCTCTGCGTGGATGGGATCGAGGCCGACGAGGAGCGTTGCCGGGCGCATGTGATGAACGCAACCACCGAGGCCACGGAGCTGGTCCCCAGACTGGGCTACGAGCACGCGGAAGAGGCAGAGCGCATGGCGCGCGAGCAGGGCAAGTCGTTGCGCGATGTGGTTGTGGAGCTGGGTTGGATGAGCGCGCAGGAGTTCGATGAAGCAACCAGTCCGGAGGCGATCTGCCAGCTGGGTTCGCCTGGGCGGAAGGACGCAGCACTGCGCACGGACGCGCCGTTGCGCAATGCGGCGAAGGAGACATTGAAATGAGCGCTACGCCCAAGGGACTGCGATTGCACATCGGTTTTTTTGGCCGCCGCAATGTGGGCAAATCGAGCCTGTTGAACGCGATTACGCGGCAGCATGTCTCGATTGTGTCGGATGTGGCGGGGACGACGACCGACCCGGTGGAGAAGCCGATGGAGCTGCTTCCGCTGGGGCCGGTGCTGTTTATCGATACAGCGGGGATCGACGAAGTGAGCGGGGCTGGCGCGGCGGGCGAGCTGGGCGCATCTAGCAAGCTGGGGGCCCTGCGTGTGGAGAAGACGCGGCAGGCGCTGGAGCGGACGGAGATCGCCGTGCTGGTGGCGGAGGCTGGAGTCTGGGGCGAGTTCGAGGAGGGGCTGCTGGCGGATTTTGCCACGCAGCAGACGCCGGCCATTGTGGTCATTAATAAGACGGACTCGGCTGCTGCGGATGCGGCGCTGGTGGAGCGGCTGCGCGCGAGCAAGCTGCGCGTGGTTCTGGCCTCGGCGATTACGGGGGTGGGGCTACAGGAGCTGCGCGAGGCGCTGCTGGAGCTTGCCCCGGCGGATTTTATCGACTCGCCGGCGATTGTCGGCGATCTGGTTGGGCCGGGCGAGCTGGCCGTGCTGGTGGTACCGATCGACAAAGAGGCGCCCAAGGGAAGGCTGATCCTGCCCCAGGTGCAGGCGATCCGCGACCTGCTGGACTCGGATGCGTTGTGCATGGTGGTGAAGGAGCGCGAGCTGCGCACCGCGCTGGAACGCCTGAAGACTCCGCCCAAGCTGGTAGTCACGGACTCGCAGGCGTTTCTCAAGGTTGCGGCGGACACGCCGGTCGATGTGCCGCTGACCAGTTTTTCGATTCTGATGGCGCGCTTCAAGGGCGATCTGACGGCGCAGGTGGAGGGGACGCTGGCCATCGAGCGGCTGCGCAGCGGAGACCGGGTACTGATCGCCGAGGCATGCACGCACCACCCTATTGGCGAGGACATCGGGCGGGTGAAGATCCCGCGCTGGCTGACGCAATACACCGGGGTCAAGCTGGAGTTCGAGACGGTGCAGGGGCGCGACTTTCCTGCTGACCTGGCCAGCTACAAGCTGGTGGTCCATTGCGGCGCGTGCATGTGGAACCGGCGGCAGATGCTCAGCCGGATTCTGCAATGCCGGCACGCGGGAGTCGCCATCACGAACTATGGGTTGACGATTGCGTACAGCCTGGGCATCTTTGCGCGGGCGCTGGAGCCGTTTCCCGATGCGTTGGCGCGCTATCGGGCGATGGCTGGCGCTATGGCGCAGTGAGCGGAAAGCCGATTGTAAGATGCGAAGGTGCATCTGCGGGAACTTCGGCGATGGGCCGATAATCGGGCAGCGGCGGGGAGTATCTCCTGTGAAATCGCGGAAGACGCCGCAAATTGCGGGTTTCCGCGCATTCTGTAACACACAAAAATAATTGGGCAGTATGACGGCCATCACATACACCGCCCAAACCTCGCTGATAAAGTCTGAGCAGTCGCATGCTGTTACCAACAGGGGCGGCGCCTTGATTCACGGGGAGATATCGCCGGAAGGTGCAGTCGAAAGCGGTGTTTTGTCCCGCGATTGGCGGTGCGCCGCAGAAGGTGCACTACGCCGGAGATCCTCCCTTGGGGCGCAAGGCCTGGAAAGCGCGGCGGACGAGGAACGATGAGCACACCCATTGATGTGGCAACGGCAGTGAAGGGTGCGGCCCCCAAGGCCGCGGCAGACCCCAAAGACGAGATCACCCTCATCGCGAACAAGTGGAAGAACAAGCGGGGCAGCCTGATTATGGCGCTGCACGACCTGCAGAGCCGGGTCGGCTATGTGCCACGCGAGTCGGCCATGCGGCTTGGGCATGAGATGGATGTGCCCCTGGCGCGCATCTATGAGGTGGTCACCTTCTACAACTACTTCAAGCTGGAGGCGCCGGGCAAGTACGTCATCTCGGTGTGTCTGGGCACGGCGTGCCACATCAAGGGATCTGCCGAACTGCTAGCCGGGATGGAGAAGGAACTGAAGGTGCGGGAAGGCCAGAGCACTCCAGACAAGGAGTACCACCTGCAGGCCGTACGCTGCCTGGGCTGTTGCGGCCTGGCGCCCCTGGTCTCGGTGAACGGCAAGGTGTATGCCAAACTGAAGACCAATGAGAGCCATCATGTGATCGAGCGCATCCAGATCGACAAGCCGATGGCCGAAGCCGACCATGAATCTCTCGCTGAATAAACTCCCGCCAGCGGGAGTTTTTTTCAATCGAACCGATCGAACCACAGGAAGACTATGAAACCGGAAGAACTTGAAGTAAAAGCGGCCGCGGAGCTTGCCAAGCAGCAAGCCTTCGATGTGCGCCTGTTCACCTGCTCCAGCCGGGGCTGTCAGTCGTCGGAGGCGCTGGGCGTCATTGCCGGGCTTAAGGCGGAGCTGAAGGCCAGACAGCTCGAGAGCAGGGTGCAGGTGAACGGCAGTGGGTGCATGGGGCTTTGCAGCAAGGGCCCGCTGGTGCGCATGACCTCGAAGACGCAGAAGGACATCCTCTTCTCCGAGATCAAGCCGGAGATGGCGGCCACGGTCGTCGAGCAGGTGGTGGTGCCGGTGCTGGAGGGCAAGAAGATCGAGAAGCCGGGCGGCGATCTGGAACGCCACACGCTGGACCTGAACGACCCGTTCTTCGCCATGCAGGTGTACTCGGTGCTGGAGAACAACGGCAAGATCGATCCGGAGAAGCTGGACGACTATATTGCGCGCGACGGCTACAAGGCGCTGCGCAAGGCGCTGACGATGAGCGCCGAGGAGATATGCAAGGAGATGCTGGCCAGCGGACTGCGCGGGCGCGGCGGCGCGGGGTTCCCGACCGGGCTGAAGTGGGACCTGACGCGCAAGGTGCCGTCGGATGTGAAGTACATCATCTGCAACGGCGACGAGGGCGATCCCGGCGCGTTCATGGACGGATCGGTGCTGGAGGGCGATCCGCACGCGGTGATCGAGGGCATGTTGATCGCGGCCCGCGCCATGAATGCAACCCAGGGCGTCTTCTACATTCGCGCCGAGTATCCGCTGGCCGTGGAGCGGGTGGAGAAGGCCCTGCGCCAGGCGCGCGCCGCCGGCCTGGTGGGCAAGAACGTGATGGACTCCGGATGGGCCTTCGACTTTGAGATCCGCCTGGGCGCGGGAGCGTTTGTGTGCGGCGAAGAGACGGCCCTGATCGCGTCGATCGAGGGCAAGCGCGGCACGCCGCGACCGCGGCCGCCGTTCCCGGCGGTGAAGGGGCTGTGGGACCAGCCGAGCTGCATCAACAATGTGGAGACGCTGGCCAACGTGCCCATCATCCTGCTGAAGGGCGCGCCGTGGTTCGCGTCGCGCGGCACGGAGAAGTCCAAGGGAACGAAGCTGTTCGCGCTGACCGGCAAGAGCAGGAACAATGGGCTGGTCGAGGTGCCAATGGGCATGACGCTGCGCGATGTCATCGAGAAGATCGGCGGCGGCACGGACAGCGGACTGAAGATCAAGGCCATCCAGACCGGCGGGCCCTCAGGCGGCATGATTCCCGAGCACCAGTTCGACACGCCGGTGAGCTACGAGAACCTGCAGCAGCTTGGCTCCATGATGGGCTCCGGCGGCATGATCGTCATCGACGAGCATGACAGCGTGGTTGAGCTGGCCCAGTTCTATCTGGACTTCTGCGTTGATGAGTCCTGCGGCAAGTGCGCACCGTGCCGGATCGGCGGGACGCAGATGCTGCACCTGCTGAACAAGATCGTCGCGGGCACGGGGACGGCGGAGGACATCAAGACCATCCGCAAGGTTGCCAAGGCGATGCAGAAGGCATCGCTCTGCGCTCTGGGCCAGACCGCGCCCAACCCGACGCTGTCTGCCCTTCGCCACTTCGAGCACGAGTTCACCGAGCGGCTGCTGCCGGTCGCCACCCCTAAAGCCTGACCACCACGGATCGAGAAAAAGTCGCCATGAGCAATACAGTTCACGCCACCATCAACGGGTTGCCCGTCGCAGTCACCAAGGGCACCTCCATTCTGGACGCCGCGCGCCAGGTCCATGTGCGCATTCCCACGCTGTGCAAGCATCCCGACCTGGATGCCACGGGCGCCTGCGGAATCTGCATCGTGCAGATTAAGAACAACGGCAAGATGCTGCGCGCCTGTTGCACGTCCGTCGAAGACAAGATGGAGATCCTTACGGAGACGCCGGAGATCGTCGATGTGCGGCGTTCGGTGCTGGAACTCATTCTGTCGAGGCACCCCAACGAGTGCCTAACCTGCCTGCGCAACCAGAACTGCGAACTACAAACCCTGGCCGCCGACTTCGGGCTGACGTGGACGGGCCTGGACAGCATCGTTCCGGAACACGCAATCGACGACTCGACGCACAGCATTGTGCTGGACTCGCGCAAGTGCATCACCTGCGGACGCTGCATCCAGGTGTGCCAGCAGGACCAGAACGTGTGGGCGCTGAGCTTCCTCAATCGCGGGTTCGAGACGCGCATCGCCGCCGCCGGAGACATTCCGCTGGCCGACTCGCCCTGCGTGCGTTGCGGCCAGTGCTCCGCGCACTGCCCGACTGGGGCCATCGTGGAGTACGACGAGTCGGTGAAGGTGTGGGAGAAGCTGGAGGACCCGGATGCATTCTGCGTGGTGCAGATTGCGCCCGCGGTACGCGTGGCCGTGGGCGAGGCCTTCGGATTCCCGGTGGGCGCGAACCTGACGGGCAAGATCTACGCCGCGCTTCGGCGCATGGGCTTCAAGGCGGTCTTCGACACCAACTTCGGCGCCGACCTGACCATCATCGAAGAGGCCACCGAGTTCAAGTCGCGCCTGCTGGAAGGCAAGGGCGTGTTGCCATTGATCACCAGTTGCTGTCCCGGCTGGGTCAACTTCATGGAGAAGTTCCACAGCGATATGATTCCGCACTTCTCCAGTTGCAAGTCGCCGCACGCCATGGTTGGCGCGCTCACCAAGACTTACTACGCGCAGAAGCAGGGGATCGATCCGGCCAAGATCTTCATGGTCTCCATCATGCCCTGCACGGCGAAGAAGTCGGAGATCATCCGCAGCAAGGAGATGTACTCCTCCGGCTATCAGGACGTGGATGTGTCGATCACCACGCGCGAGTTTGCGCGCATGATCAAGCAGTCCGGCATCGACTTCATCACCATTCCCAACGAGCCCTGCGACCACATCCTGGGCATGTACTCCGGCGCGGCGACGATCTTCGGAGCCACCGGCGGCGTGATGGAGGCTGCGCTGCGCACGGCGTACTTCTACGTCACCGGCGCGGACGCTCCCAAGGTCGACTTCACGGCGACGCGGGGGTTGAAGGGGGTCAAGGAAGCCTCCATCGATGTGGCCGGCACGACCGTTCGTATCGCCGTGGCCCACGGACTGGCCAACGTCGAACAAGTGATCGACAAGATCCGCGCAGCCAAGGAAGCGGGCGAGGAGCCGCCGTACCACTTCGTCGAGGTGATGGCCTGCCCCGGCGGATGCGTGGGCGGAGGCGGCCAGCCCTACGGCGCCACCAACGAACTGCGCATCAAGCGGGCCGAGGGACTCTACAGCGAGGACTTCGCCGACCAGTTGCGCTGCTCCCACCACAACCCGTACATCAAGCAGCTGTACGACGAGTTCCTGGGCGCGCCGGCCAGCCACAAGGCGGAGCAGCTTCTGCACACCGGCTACCAGGTGCTGCCCGAGTACAAGCGGTAGGACTCAAGCAGCCCCTACCGCTCATTCGACTCACGCCAGATCTACAACAGATAATTCACAATGTTGCGAGTCCTATTGGACGCAAGACCCGTCTATGGACTGATTGCCCTCAACTGGGAACCGATGGCCCACGGCACGCTCTGGACCGCCCGCGGCGCGATCTGCTGGGAGCGGGCCTGGGCCTTGGGGCAGCGGCTTGAGTGGAAGACGGTTTCCATTGGCTCAAACGCGGTGCAAGCGCCAGGGACCGCGAAGAGAGTGATCTGCGTCACTGGTCAGGGCAGGCCTGCAACCATTACAATCGTGGAGACTAAAGAAAACCCCATTCCGCGTTTTTTGCATCTGAACTACGCGCCTCACCGAAGGAGACCCACCGCGCCATGAAATTGACAGCACGAATTCCGGTTTCAGTAGCACTGCTGGTGTTACTTGGAACAACAGCCGGCTGCGACAAGTTGAAGTCGCGCGACCAGATCAACAAGGGGGTTGCGGCGTTCAAGAACGCCCAGTATGAGCAGGCGGTGAGCAACTTCCAGAACGCGGTGAAGCTCGACCCGACCTCTGAAAACGCCAAGCTGTACCTGGCGACGTCGTACGCCTACCAGGTGGTGCCGAACCTGTTGACGCCGGAGAACCTGGCATTCGCGCAGAAGGCGCTGGACGGGTTCAATGCGGTGCTGGCCAAGGACCCGACCGACCTGACAGCCCTGAAGCAGGTAGCGTCGATCGATCGCAACATCCAGAAGTTCGACGAGGCCAAGGCATACGAGCTGAAGGTCATCAAGGAGGCGCCGGACGATCCGGAAGCCTACTACATCGTCGGATTCGTGGACTGGACCCTGGCATACAAGAATGCAATCGCGATTCTCGCAGCAGACGGGTTGACCGACGACGGCGCGGGCAACAAGAAGATGACCAAGGGCGCATGCGCGAAGATGCAGACGGCCAATACGGACCTGACAAACGAGGGCCTTCAATCCCTGAACAAGGCCGTCGATCTGAACCCGACCTACGACGATGCCATGCAGTACATCCAACTGACATACCGCCGCAAGGCCGACCTGGAGTGCGGCAATGACGCAGCCCGCAAGGCCGATATGGCGCAGGTGGACCTATGGAGCAATAAAGCCATGGGCGCGCGCAAGGCGAACGAGTTGAAGAAGGAACAGAAGGCGGGCGGCGGCGTCTCGATGTAGCAGCCATTAGCTTCAAGCAGCAGGAGAGACCTCCCGGCGAAATGCGGGAGGTTTTTCTGTCTGTGCCGGCGGCGGAGGCGGATTCGCACCCGGCCACAAAACTCTGTCGTTCTGTAGAACGCGCTCTTCAATGAAGCGACGAAGACTATTCCGTCCAGCGGCGGAAGACGAGGGAGCCGTTGGTGCCCCCGAATCCGAAGGAGTTGGAGAGGGCGTAGTCGATCTTGGCGGCCTGGGGCTTGTTGGGGACGTAGTTCAGGCGGCAGACGGGATCGACCTGGTCGAGGTTCATGGTGGGCGGGGCGATCTGGTTGAGCATGGCTAGGATGGTGATGCCGGCCTCCAGGCCTCCTGCGCCGCCCAGCAGGTGTCCGGTCATGGATTTGGTGGAGCTGACCAGCAGGGTGTGGTTGAGCGCGCGCTCGCCGAAGACATTTTCGATGGCCTTGGACTCGAGCGAGTCGCCAACCGGCGTTCCAGTGGCGTGGGCGTTGACGTAGTCGATCTTGTCCGGCGAGATGCCCGCGACCTTGAGGGCGGCGCTCATGGCGCGGCGGCAGCCCTCGCCCTCGGGCGCCATGCCGGTCATGTGGTATGCGTCGGCGGACATGCCATAGCCGATGATCTCGGCGAGGATGTGTGCTCCGCGGGCGCGGGCCAGCTCCAGCTCTTCGAGGATGAGGATTCCGGCCCCCTCGCCGCAGACGAAGCCGTCGCGGTCCTTGTCCCAGGGACGGCAGGCGTGGGTGGGGTCGTCGTTGCGCGTGGACAGCGCCTTCATGGCGGCGAAGCCTCCGACGCTCATGGGGGTGATGGCGGCCTCGGTGCCGCCGGCGATCATGGCATCGGCGTCGCCGCGCTCAATGATGCGGAAGGCGTCGCCGATGGAGTGGGCCGAGGAGGCGCATGCGGTGGCTGTGGCCTCGTTGGGGCCGCGCGCGCCGAAGCGGATGGAGACGTGGCCGGCGGCGAGGTTGACAATGGCGCCGGGGATGAAGAAGGGCGAGATCTTGCGCGGACCTCCGGCCAGCATGTTCGTGTGTTCACGCTCGATGACGTCGAAGCCGCCGATTCCCGAGCCGATGTGAACTCCGACGCGATCGCGGTTCGACTCGTCGATCTTGAGGCCGGAGTGGTCCATCGCCTCCTGCGCGGCGGCAATCGCAAAATGGATGAACCGCCCCATCTTGCGCGCCTCTTTCTTCTCGATGAAGACGAGCGGGTCGAAGTCCTTGACCTCGGCGGCGATGCGCACGGGATGACCGGTGAGGTCGAATGCCTTGATCTCCGCCATTCCGCTGCGGCCTGCCAGCAGGCCCTCCCAGACTTCAGGCGCGGTTTTGCCGACCCCGCAGACGAGGCCGATTCCAGTGACGACGACCCTTCGCCGCCAGGGCTGCTGCTCCATCGGGTGCGTGGCTTCCATTCTTACTTGGCCGCCTTCTGGTTCTTTTCGATGTAATCGACGGCGTCCTTGACGGTCTTGATCTTCTCGGCGTCCTCGTCGGGGATCTGAATGTCGAAGGCCTCTTCGAACTGCATGACCAGTTCTACGACGTCGAGCGAGTCCGCGCCGAGGTCCTCCTGAAAGCTGGCGCCTGGGGTCACTTCGGCCTCATCCACCTGAAGCTGCTCGACGATAATCTGTTTTACCTTTTCATCAACTGCTGCCATTTCGTTCTCCTGTGTGACATTCATTTCAAAAACCGGTGCGGCATTCCATAATCCGGTGCGACGGTTCATCTCCGGACACGGGCCGTGCTGTGGTTTGCAAGGACGCGTCGTGCTGCATGCACAAGTCTCAAGGATACCGAGCGCCTAGCCGAGTGTAAAGCAAAGCGGGCGATATTGGTGCAGGGTCCGGCCCAGGAACCGCGCTTCGACCGGCCGCATTTGCCGCCGATGGCACTTTATCTTGGGATTTAGCGAACAACTGGCGTAAATTTGTGGGATGCAGATAATGTTGGTGGTCTGGTTCGCGGCGGGATGTGCGGCGGGTGCGGTGGTGGTGTGGCTGATCGCAAACGGTCGCGCACAGGGCGCAAGCGCGCAGTTGGCTGCGCGGGAGTCGGAGCTGGCAGGGCTTCGCACCTTGATCGAAGCGAAAGAGCGGAGCCTGACCGCGAAGGAAGACGAGTTGAGGACAGAGCGCGAGGCAGGCAGGACAGCGGGCGAAAAGCTTGCCGGGGTACGCGCGAAGCTGGAGGCGACAGGAGAAAAAATTCAGGCGCTGATGGACGTGGAAACGAGCTTGAAGGATAGCTTCAAGGCGTTGGCCGCAAGCGCGCTCGACGCTAACAGTCAACAACTGCTACAGCTCTCGCAGCAGCAGTTGGAGAATCAGCAGAGGCAGGCGACGAGCAAGCTGAATGAGAAGCAGACCGCCATCGAGACACTGCTGAAGCCGATGCAGGAGTCGCTGGTGAAGCTGGGAGTCGATACTGCCGCGCTGGAACTGAAGCGCGAGGGAGCCTACGCCGCAGTGCTCGCCGAGGTGCAGAACATCCAGCGTTCGCACGCCGATCTGCGCAAGGAGACAACGCAGTTGGTGCAGGCTCTGCGGGCACCGAAGGCCAGAGGCAACTGGGGCGAACTGCAACTGAAGAAGTGCGTCGAGTTTGCCGGAATGGTGCAGTACGCCTCGTTCGATATCGAACGCTTCGTGCGCGGCGAGGACGCAAGCTATCGCCCCGATCTCGTCGTCAAGATGCCTAACGGGCGAACGATTATCGTCGACGCAAAGACTCCGCTCGACGCCTTCCTCGATGCCAGTAATGCCGAGGACGAGGTGGTTCGCACCGGCAAGCTGGTGGCCCACGCGGCGCGGGTGCGTGAGCACTTGAAGGACCTTTCCAGCAAGGCCTACTGGCGTCAGTTCATCGACTCGCCGGACTTCGTCGTCTGCTTTCTGCCCAGCGAGGTGCTCTTCAGCGCTGCGCTCGAGCAGGACCCATCGCTGATCGAGTTCAGCGCAAGTTCGGGCGTTTTACTTGCTACGCCGACTACGCTGATTGCTCTACTGAAGGCCGTAGCCTTCGGCTGGCAGCAATCGGAAATTGCCAGGAATGCCGATGCGATTCGCGACACCGCTCTCACCGTGTATGGAAAACTTGCGGGCATCTACGAGGACTTTATTGATCTGGGAAATCGATTGAAAGCAGCAGGTGGATGCTACGACGATATCGTCACCAAGATCGATGGGCGCGGCGGTGTCTTTTCCGTCGCACGCAAGCTGCGGGAGCTGGGAATTGGGGAAAAGGATTTGGAGGACAGCAAGAAAGGCAAGATCAAAGCGACCGGATTGACGTTGAGGCCTATGGAGTCGGAGGACTGGCAACCTGGACTTGCGCTCGCCGCCGACGCCGAGAACGCAGCGGAATAGAATAGTCGGAAAGTTTAAGAAAGAGGATTGGGCTGCTACGCCGTACTGGCGACAGTGGCGAGGATGCGGTCGGCGATAGCGGCGGCATCGCGGGCGGGGCGGACGTCATGGACGCGGAGAATGTGGACTCCGGCGTGGATGGCCGCGGTGTTGGCTGCGAGGGTTGCATTCTGCAATGCGTGCGCCGGTTCGGATTGCGTTAATTCTGCCTGATCGAGCGAGCGGCGCAGAAAGCCTTTGCGCGAGAGGCCTGCCAGCAGCGGGTAGCCGAGAGCGTGCAGCGCATCGAGATGCGCGAGGAGCGGGAAGTTCTCGTCGAGGGACTTGCCGAAGCCGAAGCCTGGGTCGAGGACGATGGCCTCGCGTGCGATGCCGGCGGCGAGCGCGGCGTGTGCGCGTTCGCCTAATTCGCGGAGAACGAGCGGAGTAACTTCAGCGGGCGCGAGCGCGGGCAGCGTGCGCCACTCCTGCGGGCGGCCGCGCGTGTGCATCAGGACAACGCCGCAGGCGAGCGCGGCGCAGGTTGCGGCCATCGCTTCGTCCCACAGGAGTCCGCTCACGTCGTTGACGATCTCCGCGCCGCAGTCGATGGCGAGGCGCGCGGTCTCGGCGTGATAGGTGTCGATGGAGAGGATGGCGTTGGGGCGCGCGGCGAGGACAGCGCGCAGGACGGGAAGAACGCGCGCCTGCTCTTCGGATGGAGTGACGGGCGTGGCGTTGGGGCGGGTCGATTCGCCGCCGAGGTCGAGAAGGTCCGCGCCTTCGTCGAGCATCTGGAGCGCGTGGTCGAGAGTTGCGCGCGGATCGAGGAACTGGCCGCCGTCGGAGAAGGAATCAGGTGTCGCGTTCAGGATTCCCATCACCAGCGTGCGAGCGCCGAGCGCGAGAGTGCGCATGCGGAGTCGCCAGTCGAAGCGGGAGCGAACGGTGAAGGACATGAGTACTCCTGAGAACTCCGCGGGATTCAGGCGAAGATGACGGTCTTGTTGGCGTAGCTGAGGATGCGATGTTCCAGGTGCCACTGCACGGCGCGCGAGAGCACCATGCGCTCCAGGTCGCGACCCTTCTGGATGAGGCTTGGAAGCTGGTCGTTCTGCGAGATGCGGGCAACGTCCTGCTCGATGATGGGACCTTCGTCCAGCTCCTCGGTGACGTAGTGGCTGGTTGCGCCGATCAGCTTGACGCCGCGCGCGAAGGCCGCGTGGTAGGGCTTCGCGCCGGTGAACGCGGGCAGGAACGAGTGGTGGACGTTGATAATGCGCAGCGGATATGCGTCCACAAACTTGGGCGAGAGGATCTGCATGTAGCGCGCCAGGACGATGAGGTCGATCTTGTGCTTGGCGAGCAGGGCCAACTGCGCGGCTTCCACCTGCGTCTTGTTGTCGCGCGTGACGGGCATGAAGTGGAAGGGAACGCCATGAAACTCCGCCAGCGAGCGCGCGGACTCGTGGTTGCTGACGATGAGCGCGAGGTTGCAGCGGAACTCGCCCGCCTTGTGGCGATGCAGCAGGTCGACCAGGCAATGGTGATATTGCGAGACGAAGAGGGCGACGTTCTGCTGCGCCTCGGCGAACTCGATGCGCCAGTTCATCTGGAAATCGCGCGCGATGGGCGCAAAGGCCGCGCGGAATGCGGCTTCGCTGAAGCCTGCGGCGTCGGTGGCGAACTCGACGCGCATGAAGAAGAGGCCAAGCTCGACGTCCTGATGCTGGTCGGCGTGGAGGATGTTGATGTCGTAGCGCTCGACCAGGAAGTTGATGATGGCGGCGACAATTCCCTTGCGGTCGGGACAGTCGATGAGCAGGATGGCGATCTTTGGATTGGGATTAGGCATGGAGGCTCGATTCGCCAACCCGCAGATAGATGGAACTGGGGTGATGGCCGTTGGTGAGGCGAAGGCCCTGATCGAACTGTGCGGGTCGGTAGCGTGGGAGCAATCTTGCCAGCTCCGCTGGCGAACTATGATGCAGCATCGAAAGCGAGACAGCGATGCTGTATGCGGAATTCATCAGAAGAAACGCATAGAGCAGGGCTGTTTCATGACTGAAGAAGAGTTCGGAGGTGAGGATTTCGGGCGAGTAGTCGTATGGGAAGTGGATGTCGTGAAAGTGTGCCCATGCGCCCGCGGGCAGGGTGGGCAGGGTCTCGCAGATCAGTTGCGTGACCTCGCCGGCGGGGCCCAGGGTATGGGTCGAATCGACGAAGAAGAGGCCGCCGGGCTTGAGTATTTCTCCGATCTTCACATCGCACTCTTCGACTTTTTTTGCGACCAGACGGATGACCCCGGCGGCGGCCTGCTGGACGAGAAACGGAGTGGGATACGGCTCGATGCAGAGAATCTCCGGCTTGTAGCCTTCGTCGGCCGCGGCCAGAATGCAGACGGCGGTGGAGACGCCGCAGCCGACCTGAACGATCTGCGGCGGCCTATGGGAGCGCACGAAACAGTAGAGAAAATCCGCCTCGATGGGGCCAAAACCTTCCTTCAATCCGTTCATCTCGCAGGCGCGCTGATGGAGGAAGGTAGCGGACAGGCTGGGCTGCATGCCTTCGGTACATGCCGCCGTAAACGCAAGCTGCGATGGGAGGTCCGCGCCGGCGATCCGGTCCATGCTGAGCGGACGGCGCCACGCCGTGGTGGAGCGGAGAAGCGGGATGGAAGGGATCTCCGAGTAGAAATGTCGCGGCAGAATGTCGACCTTGAAGCGCTGCCCGACTTCAAAGATGCGGCGCAAGATCTGCTTCAACTGTTGCTTCAATGCCATGCGAAGTTACCTGTGCATCTTGCGGCCTCCGGCGGTGGTCCAGAGGGCCGATTTTCAGATGGAGAACCGTATGTGTAAGGGCAATACTAGCATGCGTCGACAGGAACGATGCGGCTGAAGCGGATTGCCGGGAACCCCGATTGCATGAGACAACATCCGTGAGACAAGGACGCGATGAATGGGCGCCCATCTGGTCGTCACCTGGCTCATTGGCTAGGCGCTACCAGATGTGGACTCGTTCGGCTGGAGCAAGATAAAGTTTGTCGCCCGGCTTTACATCAAAGGCGGCGTACCAGGCATTGAGGTTGCGGATGGTGTCTGCGCGGTACTCGCCGGGGGAGTGGGGGTCGGTGAGGACCTGCTGGCGGATGGCGGCTTCGCGGGACTTGCCGGATTCGCTTTGGGCGTAGCCGAGGAAGAACTGTTGGTCGCCGGTGAGGCCGCCGACGACTGGGGCTGGCTTGCCGTGGAGCGAGGCCTTCCATGCGTCGTAGGATGCGGTGATGCCGGCGAGGTCGGCGATGTTTTCGCCGAGCGTCTGGTGACCGTTGAGGTGCAGGTCGGGGAAGGGCGCGTAGGCGTCGTACTGTTTGGCGAGCGCCTCGATGGAGGCATCGAAGTGGGCGCGGTCGGCGTCGGTCCACCAGTTGCGGACCTTGCCCTGGGAGTCGAAGGCCGCGCCTTCGCTGTCGAAGGTGTGGGAGATCTCGTGGCCGATGATGGTGCCGATAGCGCCATAGTTGACGGCGTCGGGCGCCTTGGGATCGAAGAACGGCGGGCCAAAGATAGCGGCGGGGAAGTTGAGGCCGTTGTCCAGCGGGAGGTTGACGGCGTTGACGGTCTGCGGCGTCATGGTCCACTCCTTGCGGTCGGTGGGTTTGCCGATGCGGGCGAGCTCGTAGCGGTAGTTGAAGAGCGAATCGCGCCAGAGGTTGCCGAAGAGGTCGTCGGGCTTGATTTCGAGGCCGTCGTAGGAGCGCCAGTGGCCGGCATAGCCGATGCCGACCTGTAGCGTACCGAGCTTGCGGAGGGCCTCGGCCTTGGTGGCGGGCGTCATCCAGGTGAGGCGCTCGAGACGGGTGCGGAAGGAGGCGAGGAGGTTGGCGACCATCTCTTCGACCTTCGCCTTGTCGGCGGGAGGGAAATACTGCGCGGCGTAGAGTTGGCCGACGGCGTCGCCGAGGACTCCATTGACGAGTTGGACGGCGCGCTGGTCGCGCGGGCGCTGCTGCTGGGCGCCGGTGAGGACCTTGCCGGTGAAGTTGAAGCGCTCGTCGGCCAATGCCGAGGATGTCGCGGCAGCATACTGTTCGATGAGGTGGAAGGCGAGGTAGTCCTTCCAGGTGGCGATGGGCGTGGAGGCGACGAGCGCGGCCTCGCCGGCGATGGCGGTGGGTTGCCAGACGATGAAGCTTGGCTGTTTGGCCAGATCGCCGGCGGCAAAGTAGGCGGCCCAGTCGAGGCCGGGGGCGTTCTTGGCGAAGTCGGCAGCCTGCCAGACGTTGTTGGCCTTCTTGATATTCTCGTCCTCGGCGAGCGAGATGTGCTTTGTGGCAATGGCGGTTTCCAGCGCGAGGATGGCCTGGGCGCGGGCGGTAAGGCTCTCGCTCGACGAGTCGTAACCGGCGAGCTTGAGCATGGCTGCGATGTGCAGCACATACTTCTCGCGGATGTCCTTCATGCGGGGCGAGTCGGTGACGTAGTAGGCGCGGTCCGGCAGCGCGAGGCCGCCCTGCATCAGGTAGGGCGTGTAGTGGTCGGGGTCGTTGAAGCCGGGGGCGATCCAGACGCCGAAGAGGTTGGAAGTGTGGAAGTTGGTGTTGTTGAGGGCATCGACGTCGGCGCGCAGCGTGTGGCCGAGCGCGGTGGCCAGCTCGCGCTGGTTGGCGATGGCGGCGATCTCGGCGAGGTGCGGCTGCAGCGCGGCCAGGCCGTGCGCGTCGATGGCCTTCTCGTCCATGTAGGAGGCGTAGAGGTCGGCAATCTTGCGCTTCTCGGTGCCGGGGGCCGGGTTGGACTTGGCTGCCTCCTCGATGACGGCGGCGACGCGCTTGTTGACGATGTCGGCGAGCATCGAGAAGCCGGAGATGCCGGTGCGGTCGGCGGGGATCTCCGTGTGCGCGATCCATGCGCCGTTGGCGTAGTGGTAGAAGTCGTCGCCGGGCTTGACGGAGGTGTCCATCCGCGAGGCATCGATGCCGTGAATGCTGGCGGGCGCGGCGGCCTGCTGGGCCAGAGCGGTGCAGGAGATGAGTGCGAGGGCGAGAAGGAAAGAAAGCTTGCGGGTCATAATATGCGGGTTTCCTGACTTCGGTCATCGTTCGTGACGCGATGGATTAGTTTACTCGATGTCGCGCCAGTTGGGGCCGACGGCTACTTCGGCGAGGATGAGGACACTGAGATGTGGGCCACCCGCCATGGGCGGGTGAAGATCGTGGAGCCGGTGGCGCAGAGCTTCGAGCTGCGGGCGAGATTTTAGGGCTGGGAGAGGGAGAGCGGTTCGCGCGGAGCGCCTGCCCACCCACCGCATGAGACAAAGACGCGATGAATGGGGCACCCGGCGATTTCATTCTAGCTCGCTTTGGCTGACAACTTCTTGATCTTGTCCTTTGCACTGTTGCAGGCGTGGTGCGTGGATGCAAGGTTTCCCCTAGTCCCAGGTCCCCCCTGCTTTCTGTCGATACGGTGGTCCCCGCTCATTCCCCGTGAGGGAATGCGAGCTTTACACAACTCACATCTCTTAGCGTTCTTCAGTTCATCATCAATAAAACGTGCGCTCCTCACATGAACAGGGATGCGCGAACCGGGGGCTATCGCTTCTTCCTCTTCCGGCTCGGGTGCGGTCGCCACTCTGAACTTTTTGCCGATTCTATTGAGTAGATCAATCGCCGTTGTCTTAGCGACATTTTCAACCAAAAAGTCCAAATACTCCTTTATGCGTCGAACCGCCGCTTCTTCCCCTCTTGCCCTACGAGAAATTGGTTGAATGAGGAAAGAGTGCTTCAGCAGGAAGGTTTCTAACTTGCCCCGAAGACCTCTCTTAGCCAATAGCGGGATTTTCCCTTTTCTATCCAAATCGCATACCCAGTATGTTGTAGCCAAGAACATGGTTGGCTGGTGATATCCCTGACGCGAATAAAAATACACAAAGGGATGCAGGTCGAGAGAGCGTGAGTAGTTCGTTGTACGCAGATTACTCAACAACGATGCTGCGCGTTCTGCTTTCTTCAAGAAACGAATTGTTGCACTCCCATCTATATCAACCGGAATTCGCTTCTCAGCCTCCGAGCGATTGGCTGGCGGTTTTGTTGGAACTTCGTTGGCGAAGTTGACAAGTTGGAAAATGAGAGCTAGAGACCCAGAAGCATAGAAAGAACCCGCGATAGGGAGATCGACCGTTTTTACCTCCCCTGTATCTAATTCAGGCATAAATAGCAATTTATGTATGGATGCACTCAGTTTTGATATTTCTTTTTTGTTTTTTGCATTATCAAACTTCTCCCAATACGCGCCGCCCTGCCCTTTCAGGCTGATCGCTCGCGCGGCGATGGCGTTGGGGCAATGGCGAGCGTTTATCAACCACTTCTCGGTCTCACTTAGAACAACGCCCTGCTCGTTTATTTTTAGGAATGATCTTTCGGCGATTGCCGCATCCGAAACATTCTTTAGGTCCTGAACAAAAAGAGATGCGAACACTAATTTCTTGGCATTCGTCTTGTATTTGGGGTCCGCTTTGGGATCGTCACCGGCCTGTGTTAGTTCCTTATATGAACCCACACTAGCGTTTACCAGATCACGTGCTTTTTGAGCAGCTATTGGATTTTGCGGTTCTCCATAATGCGCTTTGGAAATCTCTCCGTCTCCGTAGTCGTCATTTATCCAAGCGATCACGGAGCTTAATCGGTGCGCTCCGTCGATTACAAATAAATCGTTCGTGGGAGAGCGCCACACAATTATCCCTGGTACTGTTTCATCCTCAATATACGCGAGGACCATATCTCGTACTTTTTCGGGAGTCCAACTCGAAGTCGATCGTTGGAAATCGGGTTTCCGTAGAACGTCAAATGTCATCCCACCTTTTTTGATAAGGTCTGAATGCTTGAAAGCAAAATCCGCAGGAATGTCCTTTGGCTGGCCCCCTGCCATATCTTGGCGACGAATCAGGGCATCGAGGTTCACTTTAGTGGACTCGCGTGGCGGCACTTTTTCCTCCTGCACAGCGGGAGACAAATGAGATAAGAGGTTTCATCATACGCGCCCCCAATTCAGAGGTCACGCACAACCGCACCGTCGGCTCCAACGCCCAAACAGGGCACAGCGGCAAATCTACCAAATATACTGAGTGAATTTTATTTTGGCCATAATTGCCTACTTGATGTCGCGCCAGTTGGGGCCGAGGGCTACTTCGGCGAGGATGGGGACGGTGAAGGTGGCGACGTGTTCCATCTCTTGCTTGACCAGGGTTTGCAGTTCTTCGGCCTCGGCGGGGAGGACGTCGAAGAGGAGTTCGTCGTGGATCTGGAGGGTCATGCGGGAGCGGAGCTTGCGCTGCGAAATCTGGGCGTCGATGCGGATCATGGCCAGCTTGATGAGGTCGGCGGCGGTGCCCTGCAGGGGCGTGTTGATGGCGGTGCGCTCGGCGAAGCCTCGCTGATTGGGGTTGCGCGAAGAGATGTCTGGGATGGGGCGGACGCGACCGAAGTAGGTGCGGACGAGCTGGTCGCGGCGGACGGCTTCGAGCGTGCGGTCGATGAAGGCGCGGACGCCGGCGTAACGGGCAAAGTAGGTCTCAATATATTGCCGGGCGATTTTCTGGTCGATGCCGAGCTGCGCGGCCAGGCCGAAGGGCGAGATGCCGTAGACGATGCCGAAGTTGACGGCCTTGGCGCGGGCGCGCGTCTCCTTGTCCATCGTGGCGGCATCGACTCCGAAGACTTCAGCCGCGGTGAGGGTATGGATGTCCTGCCCGGTGCGGTAGGCGTTGAGCAGGAGCGGGTCCTGCGAGAAGTGGGCCATGAGGCGTAGCTCGATCTGCGAGTAGTCGGCGGAGAGGAGCAGGTTGCCGGGGGCGGGGATGAAGGCCGCGCGAATCTCCCGGCCGAGCGCGGTGCGGACGGGGATGTTTTGCAGATTGGGATTGGTGGACGAGAGGCGGCCGGTGGCCGTGCCAACCTGGTTGAAGGTGGTGTGGACGCGGCCTTCGGAGTCGACGAGGTTGGGAAGTGAATCCAGATAGGTAGACCGGAGCTTGGCGAGCTGGCGATGCTCCAGCACGAGCGCGGGGACCGGGTGATGCTCGGCCAACTCTTCGAGGACGTCCTGCGCGGTGGAGATGACCTTGCCCTTGCCGTGCTTGGAGGGCTTGGGGAGGGCCATGCGGTTGAAGAGCACGTCGCCAAGCTGCTTGGGCGAGTTGAGATTGAAGCGATGGCCGGAGGAGGCGAAGATGCGCTCGGCGAGAGTGTCCATTTCGACGGCGAGGCGCGTGGACATGGCGGAGAGGACGGCCGTGTCGATGCGGACGCCCGCCTGCTCCATGCGTAGAAGGACGGGGACGAGCGGGAGATCCATGGTGCGGTAGAGATGGAGGAGGGGATGCGCGGTGGCTGGAGCAGCAGATCCCTCCGCTACGCTGCGGGATGACAACAATGGCTCGCTGGGGAATGAGAACAAAGGCTCGTTATCGAATGACGAGGACGCGGCGGCGGCGTCGCTCTCGGCCATCTGATCGGCGAAGACGCGGGCGAGGCGGACGATGGCGGCGGCGGCTTCGGGGAGGCGGTTGGGGTCGGCGGGGTTGGACTTGGTGGGCTGATGGACGAGGGCGCGATTGGTGGAGCGGGCGGCGATGTCGGCGAGCGTGTGCGAGGCGTGCGTGGGATTGATGAGGTAGCTCTGGAGCATGACGTCGGTGATGTCGCCGCGCAGGGTGATGCCATGCGGGGCGAGCGCGCGCAGGACAGACTTGAGATCGTGGACCAGCTTGGGGAGGATTGTGTCTTCGAGGGCGGCTCGGAGGCCGGGCGCGTCGAGGGAGACTTCGATTGCGGAGTGGGCGTCGGTGGCGAGACCGATGCGGATTGCCGAGTCGGCGGGCATGGGCGCGGCGGCGGGAGACGGCGCGGGCGGAGGCGCGGCGAACATGTACATCGTCTCGGCGGGGGATGGTTCGGGTTCGGCGTCGGGATCGGAGTCAGCGGAAAGTTCTTCCGAAATTGCTCGGGCATCTTCAAAAATCGCAATCGCCAAGCCGCGCGGCGCGGGCTTCTGTTCGCTGTTCCCTGATGTCTGTTCCCTGCCCTTCGTTGCCTGTTCCCGCGCGCTCGCCAGCAGCGCGGCGATCTCGGCTTCGGTTGGGGTGAGATTGTAAGTGATGGCGGTATTGTCAGCGGCGGGGGCGAGGGCCTGCAGCATGGTGGTGAATTCAAGTTCGCTGAAGAGCTCGCGGCAGGCTGCGTTGTCGACGGGCTGGGTGCGCATTGCATCGAGGGAGAACTCGATGGGGACGGCGGTGTGGATGGTGACGAGTTCCTTCGACAGCAAAATGTTGTCGCGATTATTTTGTAACGACTCGCGGTACGTTTTGCGTTTGATGGAGTCGGGTGTAGAGACTGCGGCGTCGAGCGCGGCTTCGACGGTGCCGAACTGCTGGATGAGCTCGACGGAGCCTTTGTCGCCGATGCCGGGCGCGCCGGGGATGTTGTCGACGGCGTCGCCGCGCAGGGCCATCACATCGATGACGCGCTCGGGTGGAACGCCGAGGACGCTCTCAACTCCGGCGGGATCGAGCACGAGGTTGTCCTTGGTCGGATTGAGGATGCTGACCTCGGGCGTGACAAGCTGCATCATGTCCTTGTCGGAGCTGACGACGAAGACGCGGTGGCCGAGCGCGGAGAGCTTCGCGGCGAGCGTGCCGATGACGTCGTCGGCCTCGAAGCCCTCGTAGCTGAGGATGGGGATACGGAAGGCCTCCAGCGCGCGGCGGATGTAGGGGAGCTGCTGGATGAGGTCGGGCGGCGTCTCGGCGCGGTTGGCCTTGTAGCCGGCGTAGTCCACCTCGTCGAACTGCTGCGTCTTCGCGTTCCACCGGCGCAGAGGCTTCATCTCGCGGGCGCGCTCGTCGCGGAAGACGGGGCCGTGCAGGTCGTATACGGCGGCCAGAAGCTGCGGCGCGAAGTCCTTGCGCAGCTTGTTGATCATGTTGACGAAGACGTATGTGGCCGCGGTGGGGATGCCGGTGCGCGTGGTCATGGGGCGCTGGCGCTGCATGGCGTGATAGGCGCGGAAGATGAAGGCCATCGAGTCGAGGAGATAGATGGGGGGATTGGCGGCGGTTGATTCGGAGGTGCGGGGTTCAGTTGCCATCGCAGGTTGAGAATACCAGTTGCGATGCGGCACACGGGAATGTGGCACCCGGCCTATTGTGCAGCGGCGGTCTTGCGGTGTCGTGGGGCGGGACGGACGGAACGGGCGGCGATCTTCTTCAGCGTGCGCAGAGCTTCGTTGACGGACTCGGAGTCGGGGAAGGTGTCGAGCAGGTCCAGGTCGATGATCGCGAGGTTTGTCCCCTGCTTCAGGCGGTTGGCGTATTTGCCGCGAACGCCTTTGCTGAAATCGAGGTTGGGGCGCGGCGCGAGCGGATCGAGTTGGTTAGCTTTGCTCATATTGTTCCCTCTCGGTTGCAGTGGTCAGTCTGGCTCCGATGAGCCGGATTCGAGAGTCTGTCTCAGTGTAAACGACGAAGAGGAGACGTTGCTTTGAAGATTGGCCGACGGTGATGAATCGATGCTCGTCTTCGGAGTGCTGGTCGTCCGGCAGGGTGGAGCTGAGCGGATCGTCGAAGACAGTTACGGCTTCATCGAAGGAGACGCCATGCTTCTTGAGATTGCTGGCGGCTTTGGCCGGATCGAACTCGAAGTTGAGGCGGGGGAATGCCATACGTTGGTCGTCTGTGACATTCTAGCGCGATGCACCCATCTCAGAATCGAGAGTTGGGGCACCCACCCGGCGATTTTCCTTTGATGGGCAGGGTGGCGGGGCTAAAGTAAGGGTGTGGGCACGAAGACGTTTGACGGCGTGTGGTTTCTCGCGTACTCGCATGACCACCTGCCGCCGCATGTGCATGGGCGATATGCAGGGGTCGAAGTGCTTGTGGAGCTGGTGAACGGGACGGTACGATTGGCGCACAGGCCGAAGGCGATTCGTCCCTCGAACGGCAAGCAGTCGGACGTGAACCATATCCTGAACACGGCGACCGAACATGCTGCGGAGCTGATGGAGCTTTGGAGGATCATCAATGGCTGATTGGGTTTTGACGACCACTGACGAGGAGATCGAGGCGGCGTTGGAAGAAGCGCGCAACGCCCCGCCTGAGGTGACGATTCTGGAGGCGGCGTACCGTGGTGAGCCGGGGCTGGAGTTCCTGATGCTGAAGCTGAGCGATGGGCGGCGTCTGCTGATCCCGCGCGAGGAGCTGGGCGAGCTGAAGAATGCCACGCCGGAGCAGGCGACGGACCTACAGATTGGGCCGCATGGCGTGGACATCTGGTGGCCGCAGTTGGACGATGGGCTCTATCTGCCGGACTTCCTGGAATATCGCTGGGGCAAAGTGCCGCGTGGGGTCGCGGCGTAGGGAAATGGGTGGCGATTTTCCTTTGCCGGGCAGGGTGCAGGGACTAAAGTAAGGGTGTGGGCTCGAAGACCTTTGACGGCGTGTGGTTTATCTCGTATGCGCATGACCACCTGCCGCCGCATGTGCATGGGCAATATGCAGGGATTGAAGTGATTGTGGAGCTACTGCCAGAAGGCAAGATACGGCAGTCGGGCCGCTGGGATGCGGTACAACCTCCGAATGCAAAACGGGGCGACGTGCGGCGTATTCTGGAGACTGCGAAGGCACACGGAGACGAGTTAATATCACTTTGGAGGTCGGCGCGTGGCTGATTGGGTGTTGGAGACGACGGACGAAGAGATCGACGCGGCGATTGAGCGTGCGAAGGAGTTCGCCAGCTTTCCACGCATCGTGGATGCGGCGTACCGTGGTGAGCCGGGGCTGGAGTTCCTGATGCTGAAGCTGAGCGATGGTCGTCGGCTGCTGATCCCGCGCGAGGAGCTGGACGAGCTGAAGAATGCTACGGTGGAGCAGGCGACGGAGCTGTTTATTGTGCCGTCCGGTACCGGCGTCTGGTGGCCGCAGTTGGATGATGGAATCTATCTGCCGAACCTCTTAGAAGAACGAAGCGGCAGCGGGCGCAGCGTCGCGGCGTAGAGCGTCTCGAAGAGTGGAGGAGTGGGAGCGGTCGCGCAGGTCAGCGAGCCAAGTCCGCTCGCCGGGGACCCCGGTCGCGCCTTCGCGCGATGCTCCCATCTCAGAATCGAGAGTTGGGGCAACCAAGATGGTTTTGTGGACGGGACACCCGCCGTTGCTGATAGAGTTGAGTCAAATCTGAACTTGAGGTCACATGGGCACCATTCAGGTCGTTAACGCCAACCCGCTGTGGGCACACGATGAAGAGTATTTTGAGATTCTGGCCGGGGCAGTCCGGGTCTGTGCAAAATACAAGCCGATGTTTGGGCAAGGACGGGCAGGAGGTCTGACACTTTCCCAGTTCCGTCAGATGTATGGTGCAGACCCTTTCTACAGTTGGATGGGTCTGGACTCGCCGATGATGTATGCGGCCCATAAGGCCGCTGGAGGCATGACCTCGATTTATCGCCAAGTTGGAATGGGCGGACAATGGGTCTTCAACAAGGTTCTACAAAATACTCTGGGGCTAACGCAGGAACAGGCGAACTGGACATACACGGTTCCAGACACTAAGGGAGGGACGCGAAATTTATCCTTGGATGGCCGTATCGTTCTTGATGATGTTGCAGACACCGCCGCACGTGACCGGGTGAGGGCATGGATGGAGGCGGGACTTCGAAGGGTTCTCGTTGACCACACAGCCGCGAACGCTCCGAAGAATGGCGTCGTGTTTGAAGTCCGGCAAGGCTACAAGAGCAAAGACTCCAAGCGGCAAAACGCTGACCTTGCAAACGCCGCTAATGCATACGTCGAAGGGTACTTGCCATCCGTCGTCTTGCTCTCGAATCAGATTGACGGCGACCTCGTGACGCGCTATACACAGGCCCGTTGGTTGATGTTGACGGGCACGACCGGTGGAACCGCTGTTGATAGCACCTATGTCTTCTGCCGGGAAGTGTTGGGATACGATTTGGCGGGATTCTTTGAGCGGAATTCCGCTCGATTTAAGATTGAACTTGAAGCCGTTCTTGCGGTGCTTTTGGAGCCTGATGCCGACTGAAACTAAGGTACTACCCCGCTCTGACCATCTCACCTACCGAGGGAACAGCAAACATTCTCGATACGGATGGCTGCGGTTGACTCCGGCCTTTGGGGTTCGCCTGATTCAAGACAATGTTCGGGGTCTGCCTAGCGGAGCGAAGGTTCTTGACCCATTTTGTGGAACAGGCACAACAGCCTTGATTTGCGCCGAAGAGGGCGTCCATGCAGAGACGACTGACATCAATCCCTTCTTGCTTTGGCTTGGAAGGGCAAAGTGCGCTTCATACTCGCCTAAAGATTTGCTCGAAGCAAAAAAGTCATCGGATGCCGTTATTCGTGCAATCCGCAGCACAAATGGAGTTCAGCCATGGGTTCCCCCTCTATTTCAAATTGAGAAGTGGTGGGCTGCGCCGATTCTGGAAAAGGTTGGAAAAGCCAGAGCGGTGATTGAAGACAAGAAGGAACAAATCGGTGAATCGGCATTGGATTTACTAAAGGTCATATTTTGCCGAGTGATGATTGAAACCGCGAATGTCAGTTTCGGTCATCAGTCGATGTCCTTTAAACAGCCGGATGACCAGTTGCTGCTTGACATGCCGAAGGATATTGCGGACATAGTCGCATCAAGCTGGAATGATGCGGCTGACAGCATCCTCAAGGCTGCTGAAAGCCAAATCTCTGTTCAGCCGGATTTTGTGCAGTGTGATGCACGAAATCTAACTCGTGAACTAGAGCCAGATTCCTTCGATTGTGTAATCACATCGCCGCCCTATCCAAATCGGATGAGCTACATTCGTGAACTTCGTCCATATATGTATTGGCTGGGTTACCTTGAGGGAGCACGACAAGCGGGTGAACTCGACTGGGAAGCGATTGGGGGCACTTGGGGTTGTGCTACGAGCAAACTCATGACGTGGTGCCGACCTGATGGTCTCGAAGTCCCCTACGAAGGGTTTGGCAAGATTCTGGCCGCGATTGAGGATGCCAACATTCAGTCCGGCAGAGTTCTCTCGAAGTATGTTGAGAAATATTTTTGCGACATGGTGGGGCACGCCAGAGAATTATTCAGCGTAGTTCGACCGGGGGGTACAGTTCATTACGTTGTAGGGAATTCAAAGTTTTACGATGTGATGCTTCCTGTTGAAGGGATATTCGCGGCTCTATTTGATTCGGCTGGGTTTGTGGATACCAGAGTCGAGACAATCCGTAAGCGAACTTCCAAAAAGGAACTGTTCGAATACATCGTTCACGCAAGAAAGCCTTGACGCTTGATTAGGTTATTGCAAGATGGCGGTGTTGGGGAGGTGCTGGGCTATGCGGGATTGCCACTCGGCGGGGCCGGTGGTGTGGACGCTGGTGCCGAGCGAGTCGACGGCGACGGTGACGGGCATGTCGACGACATCGAACTCGTAGATGGCCTCCATGCCGAGGTCGGCGAAGGCGAGGACGCGGGCGGAGTGGATGGCCTTGGAGATGAGGTAGGCC
>Ga0224554_1000128_pt1 | contig 68778 bp, 57 predicted proteins | sample 714S22024metaG_FD_180666 | JGI IMG/M metagenome (GOLD analysis project Ga0224554, IMG submission 180666) | Peat soil microbial communities from Stordalen Mire, Sweden - 717 S2 20-24 | ecosystem: Environmental > Terrestrial > Soil > Wetlands > Peat | place: Sweden: Norrbotten County, Stordalen... | reverse complement strand
GGCTCTTCTCGCCAGGACTTTAAAGGAGACCGGTTCCTTACACCGCACCACGAAAAAAGCGCCCGCTTTGTGCAAACGGTGAAGGCGAACAAAATCCATGTAACCCCGGTCCATCACATAATGGGCTTCCACGGCAGGCTTATATGGACCGTGGCCGTCAGTGGTTAATTGAATGCGCCCCTTAACCCGACCGCGTAAATCGTGCAGGAAATGGGATGCCGCCTCTGCATCTCGCGTTCCAACATACCAGCATGGCACAAGCTTGGTTTTTGAGCAAAGAGCCGTCCACGTCCATACATCGCCCCAGCGTTTGGCTTTTTGGGCGTCCGTCGCGTTCTTTTCCTTCGCACCGCAAAATGCCCAAATTTCATCGCATTGAAACGGGCCAAGGGCGAGATTGCGAAAAGCTTTGTCCTGATAAGCCGAACATGCCGCGCCAAGTTCAACTAAAAGTTTTTGAATCGTTGTCCGGTGGATGTCTGTAATCCGCACGGTGGATCGGAGTGAGTTGCCTTCCACCAGGCAGGCGACGATTTTAACCCGCTCGTCAGTGTTCAGCCTGTTCATTGGAAAGTGTTTTTGGTTTTGCGGCGTTTAAATATGCTTCCCATCGCGCTTTTCCAATTTTGGACAATTCTTCGGTAAGCCTTTTAATTCTAGCGCCCTTGTCAGATATTTCCTGGACAGCAATTTCTCGTTCAAAATTGTCGATGTCCTCTTGAGGGTAATCATAGACTTTGCCGAGATAGCGCGTTTCCGGTTTGCCTGATTCAGCGTATGAATTCTTTTCCCTGCCAATGATTTTAACCTTCGTTGGTCCTCCGCAACTCGGATCGTATCTCTTAACTTTGTCAATTATATATATTGCCGATGCGACCGCTTCTGGCAATGTGCTTGGCCTCTCTAAAAACTCGGCAAAAAAGCATTCCGCTATGCTGGAACCACTTCCCGCAGTTGCATAATAAGGCTCCGATTTGCTCGCTATCCCTAAGCTGGTTGCCAAATATAAACTTGGCTCAAAGCAACCGAAATGGGCAAGCATCAAGACGAAAGGTTGATCGTTGAGAGCCTGTTTCTGGGCTTCATCCACCATGATGTCGCGGAAATTGCGTATAGACGCGGTGTGGTTCGCTTCATCGCTCCGACGCGGCCAACCGATGCGCTTGCTTTTGGCGGTTGATGTTTCATTGGGGCTTGTATCGCTTGCCGTGTGGCCTGTTGAACCACAGCAAAGGCGGTTTCGTTTAAATCTCGTTTTCGCATGGCGCAAACTTGCGCCCATGCCACCCGGAATCAAGCTGAAAGTCGCTTTTCAGGATTCAAACTGTACCACTACCGAATGTAACCTGTTCCGACCCCACGGCCTGCCCGGGGCCTCAACTCCCCGCGGCCAGGCGCATGGCCGCGAACAGGCTCCGGCCCGTTTCGACCGATACGGGCTGGCTGGCCTGTCCGTCGGGCGTTTCGAGAAGCTCCGGCGGTATCTCATACAAGAAGGGAGAGGGGCGGCAGGGGCTTATTGTTCCATATTTTTTGCGCGCGGCGCAATGGCTCAAGGTCAGCGTTTGCATAGCGCGGGTGATGGCGACGTAGAAAAGGCGGCGCTCCTCGTCCAGCGTGCCCTCCGCCTTGGAGCGGGCATGCGGCAGCAACCCATCTTCCAATCCAACAATGCGGACATGGGGAAATTCCAGCCCTTTGCAACTGTGGACGGTGATGAGCGTCACGGCGTCACCAGCCTCCTCCTCTTCTTCCTCGCGCTCGGAATCCAGCATCAGATCATCGAGAAAATTGCGCAAGTTTTCACTCGGATTGAGCGCGTCGGCATCGAGGGTCGCCACAAGTTCTTTCAGATTGCGCACCCGGTTTTCGGCCGCCTCGGGCGTTTTTTCGCCTCGCCGCAAATCGGCCGTGTAACCGATCTCCTCCAGAAATTGCCCGGCCCAGAGCTGCAAGGAAAGAGGGCCGCCGTGCAACAGGGCGCGATGGCGTTCGAGCAGCGCGACGAAGGATTCGATGGCCTTGCGCGCCGCAGTGGTAAACTCCGCCTGAACGCCGGGGTGTTTCATGGCCTGGAACACCGGGCAGTTTCGCGCCTGGCTGGCGGCGAGCAGGCGTTCCATTGTGACGTCGCTCAGGCCGCGCGCCGGCACGTTGGCGATGCGCAACAGGCTCACATCATCTTGCGGATTGAGCAGCGCCTTCAGGTAAGCCAGAAAATCCTTGATCTCCCGCCGGTCAAAATAGCTCTGGCCGCCGATCAAATGATAGCGGATGCCGGCCTGGCGCAAGGCCATTTCCAACGGACGCGACTGCTGGTTGGTGCGGAACAGGATGGCCTGGTCGCGCCAGGGGATTTGGCGCGCCAGCCGCGCAAACTCGATTTCCTCGGCGGTGGATTTGGCCTCGGCTTCGTCGTCGGAAAAAGTGCGCAGGATGATTTTGGAACCCTGGCCCTTTTGCGACCATAGATGTTTGCCGCGCCGCCGGAGATTGTTTTGGATGACGGCGTTGGCCGCGGCAAGAATGGTGCCGGTGGAGCGGTAATTCTGCTCCAGCTTGATCACTTTGACGTTGGGATAGTGTTTCTCCAACTCCAGCAGATTGGCCGTTTCCGCGCCGCGCCAGCCGTAAATGCTTTGATCATCGTCCCCCACCACGCACAAATTGCGGTGGCCCGAGGTCAGTTGCTGGACCAGCTTGAACTGGGCGGCGTTGGTGTCCTGATATTCATCCACCATCACGTATTTGAATCTGTCACGGCATTGCTGGAGGACGGCGGGATGCTCGCTGAAAAGCTGCAGGGTGAGCAGGATCAAGTCGTCGAAATCGACCGCATTGCAGGCGCGCAGGGCGCTTTGATAACGGGCGCAGACGTGCTGGGCGAGGGCGGCGGAATTGGGATCGGCAAAGGCCGCCGCCGCCCGCTGGCCGCCGTTGCGGTAGCGGCTCAACAGCGCGAGCACGGCGGAGGGGTCGGCCTTTTGCGCCTTGTCGGAAATATGGCTGAGGATTTTTTTGATGGCGCCGAGTTGATCGGACTCGTTGTAGATCACGAAATTGCGCTTGTAACCGAGATGCTCGATGTGCTGGCGCAAAATCCTGGTGCAGAGCGAATGAAAAGTGCAAATGACGGGGCGGGGCGGTTTCTCGCCGGTGGCGCGGTTCTTTTCGCCGCGGCCAATCAGCCGGGCGGCGCGCTCCTGCATCTCGCGGGCGGCTTTGTTGGTGAAGGTGACGGCCAGGATGTTGCCGGGATTGACGCCTTTTTCAATCAGGCGCGCCACGCGCGAGGTGATGACGCGAGTCTTGCCCGTTCCGGCGCCGGCCAGAATCAACACCGTGCCCTCGGTCGTTTCGACGGCCTGGCGTTGCGCGGGATTTAATGAGGCTGGATTGAGCATTGCCGCCCGCGAGTGTAGAGAGCGGCGGCGCGAAGGCAAGGCGGGACAAGGCAAATGGAGCCAGATGAACATGCTTTTCGGCGTGGCGGCGGCGATTTGGGTTTTAAGGAAAAACATTGATTTCACCTGTTTCGACCGTAGAGACGAAGAAATGAGTTGTTAACCGCGAACGCTGAACCCTGAAAAAACAGTGGTCATGGGAATGATTGTCAGGGGAATGAGAAGAACCCCTGGGACCAAGAAGGGCGAGTAAACCGCGAAAGAATTGGCTTCCATTTTCTGATTCCAGGTCCCGGACGACAAAAGACCCGGATAGAATGAGTGCGCTCATTTTTCTATTGACGCGGCCATGAATTATGAGTAAACTCATTTTCATCATGAGATATATCACAAGCGAAAGAGGCGCAGCCCGATGAAACGCGCTTATACTGAGACGGGTCTGCATCGGGGCTTTCGCCTCGGAAAGCTGGGGTTCAGCCTGACGGGAAGTTATCTCGGATATCAATTGCAAAACCTTTTTTTAAACGGCGAAAACCGGGACGAACGCCGGAAATCGCTCCAGAGCAAAACTTCACGGAAAGTCCGCGAAGAGCTGCAATCACTCAAGGGTCCAGCGATGAAGATCGGGCAGGCTTTGAGCATGCAATCTCATCTATTGCCGGAAGAGGTGATTAAGGAGCTGGCCAATCTCCAAATGCGGGCGCCAGCCATGCACCCGAGTCTGGCGCGCGCCCAGTTCAAAGCCTCGATCGGCAAGTTTCCCGAGGACGTTTACCGCGATTTCAGCCCCGAACCCTTCGCGGCGGCCTCGCTGGGCCAGGTCCACAGGGCAGTGACGAAAGAGGGGGAACAAGTGGCCGTAAAAATTCAGTATCCGGCCATTCGTTCCGCGATTGAGAATGACTTCAAGATGCTTCGTTCCACGGCGTTTCTGGGGCGGCTTACGGGGCACATTCCAGGTTCAGTTATTGCCGAGCTGGAACAAGGCATTTTGCAGGAGACGGATTATCTCGCTGAAGCGGACAACATCGATTTCTTTCGCGAGCGCTTGAAACCGCTCCCTTATGTCAGAGTCCCGGTTGTGTTCCGGCAATTGAGCACCGATCGTGTTTTAACCATGTCGCTTCTCGATGGGGAACCCTTGATGGAATTCCTGGCCGGAAAACCAACTTTCGAAGTTCGGAACCTGGTTGGCGCCCGCCTTATGGCTCTGTTTACTTACCAGTATCATACGGTGAGCGCGCTTCATGCCGATCCCCATCCCGGCAACTACCTGATCGATGCCAACGGCACCATAGGTCTGGTGGACTTTGGATGTGTAAAAAAGTTTCCGCCCCACATTATCGAACTGAACCAATGCTTTCGGGATCGAGGCTGGACCAAGGGTGAAGAGCAGGCGCGCCGAATTTTGATGTTGGCGTGCGGACCGAAGATTTTTAAGAGGCCGCTCGTCGCCAGAAGGCTGCTTAAGGACGCCATCGATCTTTACACGATGGTTTCACCGGGGGAGTCGGGAGCCCGCCGCGTAGTCGATTTCAGTGACGGAAACGTGCTCAAGAAATGCGCCGAAATTGGGAATCGAAACCTTCGGGACAAATTGGCCTATCCAGAGTTCGTGTTTAGCTCGCGCGCTGAAATCGGGCTTTACAACGTGTTGCATCTGTTGGGCGCGAAACTGGACGTTACGGCCATTGATGCTGAACTCAACAGCCTCGCCGCTCCGGAACCCGCCAAATCATTATGAAACAAAAAACAAACAAAACGAACTCGCCAAAGACGCGCGGCAAACGCACCGAGAACAAGGAAAAGACGAAGAAGGCCATACTGCGCGCGGCCTTGGAATTATTCGCCGAGAGGGGCTTTTATCAAACGACCACCAAAGCCATTTCCCGGAAAGCTGGAATCGCCGAAGGCACACTGTTCAATTACTTCGAAACCAAAGAGGATTTGGCGCTCTACTTCTTTGAGCTGGAGTTGGTCGAAGTCATGGAGTGGTATGGGCAGGACCGCCGCATGAAGCGCGCCGCGCTGGCCGAGAAAATTTTTGCCATCATCCATCATTTTCTGGAGCGCCTGGCGCCTTACGAGGACTTTATAGGAGCGGTCTATTTGCGCGCGCTGGCGCCTGCCTCGAAACTCAGCCCCTGGAGTCTTCAGAATCAGGAACGCAATGTGCGTTATCTGCGTTTTATACGGGGAATTCTGGCGGAAGCGGAAGCAGCGGGAGAACTGCCCCTTGTGGGAGACTTTGGCGCCTACGCATTCGGCCTCTTTAATTTGGCGATCATCACCTACTGGCTGCAGGACCGCTCGCGCGGCAAGGAACAAACGCTGGCGCTGCTGGACCGGTGTCTGAAACTATCAACGCACTTTCTCAAAAAGGGAGGGTGGGACTGGTGAAAAAAGGAAAAACGAGGGGGCGGTAGTGTGAGGTTTTCAGTCGGGAAAACTCGACTTGGTGGTTCAGCGGCCTTACGCTCACCGAGGATACCAACCTGAAATCACGTAATCGAAAGCATCTCATTTGGCCCGTGGCGGGGATGGTTCTCGGCATAATCGCCGCCACGAACCCTCTTCATGTGAAGCCCATCACGCTTCAGACTGGCATCGCAGCCTGGTTTGCGGATGCTCTGCTCGTCTTGGTTCTTTCCGCGAATCCAATCGGCGCGCAAGTCGGGGTTCTTATGGCCGGGCTTTTCATGGCAATTCCATTCTTTGTGTGGACAGCCCCTTTGAATGTTCTTTTGCTGGCGGGCTTCATGTGCGTGCCCTTCCTTGCGGCCGCAGGGCTGCTGAATGTCCAGCCGATTGCCGGCTTTCGGGCGCGAGTGGCGCACCTCTGCGCCTGGTCTGACACATATCCCTTGCAACGAGGCGCGCGCAGGTTCGATGCGGCAGCCCTTCGAAATCTCTTTTTGGCAACGGCAGTTTTCGCGGTCGCCGTTGCGATTGTCGAGACCGTCTCCGCCAATGGTCTTGATTTGCCCATGCGATGGCTCGCCGGAGGGATCGGAGCTCTCGCGATCGGAGAGATGGCAACGACAGGTCCGAACTTTGTGATGGCGGCCCTGGGCATTAACGCGCCGCCCTTTTTCCAATCGCCATACCGGTCAGTCACGATCAGCGAGTTTTGGAGTAAACGCTGGAATCTCGCGTCAGGGGAGCTTCTGCGCAGGTGTTGTTTTGCGCCACTGGCGCGGTGTGGCGCCGTGTTCGCGATGTTCGCAACTTTCGCCGTCAGCGCGGTGGGTCACGCACTCATGGCTTTTTTCGTACTTGGAAGGTGGAAAATAGCCGTGGTCTTCGGCGCTTTCTTTCTTGCGCAGCCTCTCCTCATCGCAGCCGAACGCCGACTCGCGGTGAGGCGGTGGCGGCCAGAAGCGGGAAGAGCGTGGACGCTGACAGCTCTGGCAATAACCTCGCCAATGATTATTGAGCCGACACTCCAAGGTTTAGAGAAGTCTTGGGGCGCGCAGGACAATGTGCTGTTGCCGACACTCGCTGCGGTTGGCTCTATAATCATGCTAAGCGGCATCGTCTCATTGGTTTCGCTCGCATCCAGCCCGGCGGCCACCCGAGTTTAGCCTGCGCAATGGGTCAGGCATTTTGCATTTCAGCCAGCAGGACGTCAGCCGGGATACGCAAACCAGAGACCAAGGCACGGATCATTTTGACGCTGAGGCTGCGGCGCCCGGAGAGAACCTCAGAAACCCGGCTTCGACTGCCCAGGAAGGGCACCATGAGCCAGCCGTGACCACGGCCCGTCATTTCTCCGGGGCTGGTTTTGGCGGTGCAGGCGGCCTGGCTAGTCTCGCGCCGCCGCGGCGTTTGGTTACGGCCTGCTTGAGGATGTATTCAATCTGGCCGTTGACGCTGCGCAATTCGTCCTGCGCCCAGGCCTCCAGTTCGGACCAGAGAGCCGGATCAATCCGCAGCAGGAAAGGTTTCCGCGGCCCCATGGCTTAGGAGTAGAGTGTGCCGGCGTTGACCACCGGATGCACTTCGGACTCGCCGCACAACACCACCAGCAGGTTGCTGACCATGGCCGCTTTGCGCTCGTCGTCCAGTTGCACCACGTCCTTTTCCGCCAGTTCTTTCAGGGCCATCGCCACCATGCTGACGGCGCCGTGAACGATCTTCTGCCGGGCGGCAATGACCGCTTCGGCTTGCTGCCGGCGCAACATGGCCTGGGCGATTTCCGCCGCGTAAGAGAGATTGGTCAGGCGCGCTTCATCCACCGCCACGCCCGCCTTGGACAGCCGCTGTTGCAATTCCTCCCGCAACGCCTGCGAAACGGCTTCGACGTTGCTGCGCAGCGTGATCTCGTTCTCCTCCCCGTCATCGTAGCTGTAGGCGGAAGCCAGATGGCGCAAGGCCGTTTCGCTTTGGGTATGCACGTAACCGGCATAATCATCCACGTCGAATGCCGCCTGCGCGGTGTCTTCAACACGCCAAACCACCACGGCGGCGATCTCGATCGGGTTGCCCCGCTTGTCATTCACCTTCAGTTTTTCCACCGTGAGAGTGCGCGCGCGAAGTGACATTTTTAGCTTGAGCAGGTGGGTATAAAACGGATTGACCCAATGAAATCCGCTCTGGCGGACCGTTCCCTTGTATTGTCCGAAAAGGAGCAGCAAGCGCGCCTCATTGGGCTGCAAGGTGAAGTAGCCTCCGAACATAACGAGGGACGTCACCACCACGAGAATGGCAATGATAAGAAGACACCACGCCGGATGCCCCGTCGTTCGAACGCCTTGGAAAACAGAAAGAAACAGCAAGGCGACGCCGCCCAGCAACAGAAGAAGATTTAAGGGAAAGATGACCCAGCCGCTAAGGGCTGTTATTTCACGCTCACTGCTGGCCGGTTTTTGAGAGTTCATAAGACCTTTCATATTTAGGATTAATATCTTTGTGATATCATACTGCTATCCACCAAAGACGCAAGGAAAAAGTTTGGGATTAATTTTGACGGCCAAATCTACTGCTGGATCACGGATGGCCCACGCCGCCGACACCGGGCATGGGATGATAACTGCCGGACTGATCAACCGGCTCGGTGCTTTCGTCGAGCTGATGTTTCCTGGCGAAGTTGGCATCCCTCACGATCAATTCGTTCATCAAGGCGATCGAATTGGCGTAGGGCGTAAAACCGTCCGGGGGCATGAATACTTCCTGGGGGGGCGTTTCCAGACGAATCTCGGCGAAATCCAAAGTCATGCGGCCTGGGCCTTCGACCGTTTCGATACGGACGGGGAAATGCCCGGCGTCATCCGCCTGCCAAAGCGTCAGGTGCGCTTGCGAGCCGTTTAGGAACGTCACGACCGCCTGGCATCGATGGCATGGATGGCCATTCACATTATCGGTGACGCCGTCTTTGGCAATGGCGAGTTGGGTGGCTGGCCCGATCTGCGATTTAACGGGCGCGTATCCTTGCAGCGCCTCGCTCATCACGTAACCGGAATGTCTTGTCTCGTCCCAAATAAAAAACAAGCCGCCTTCCAGTCGCGCACGTTTGCCTTTGATGGCGAGTGTCGGTTGATAAACCAGGCGTCCTTCGCGTCCGAGCAATTCGCCGGAAATGGCGCGCGGCGGTTCTCCGGGCGAGGAGACAGTGGAGGTCACATGCGCGCTAAAGCCATTGAGGTTGGTCAGCACGACCATGGTGGGGCCGACCAGAAAATCCGGAGGGTTCTCGTCGCCGGCGTGGTAAACAGGCTCATTGTGCCGCGTGGCGCAGCCGCAGGTGAGCGCGACCGCCAGGCAAAACAGGGCAACGTGAAATAGGCTCTTCATTCTGGCCGCCAAGGTTGATGCAGGAATCCCCGTCCCGCAAGTCCCAAGAACAGGGGAGGGCAAATGCGTGGCGTTATTCTTGCGGAAAGCCGTTAACCTTTCCCTTTCAACGCGTCAGGCAGGTGTGGCATGATTTATCCGGATCCAGATGACCGCTGAACCTACACTACCGGCGTCGTGCCCGCCCCCGCCGGAAACGCCGGGCGAGGAATTCCGCACGACGCGGTGGACGCAGGTCAGCCGGGCCAAGTCGGACTCGCCGGACGGCCGCCGCGCACTGAGCGAACTGTGCGACGCCTATTACGAACCGGTGGCCGCTTTCCTGCGTTGCGAGCTGCGGGATGCGGATGCCGCGCGCGAATTGACCCATGATTTCTTCACCTACATGCTGGCGGGCGGGGCCATCAACCGGGCCGAGCAGGAGCGCGGGCGGTTTCGGTCTTATCTGCTCGGCGCGGTGAAACACTTTCTTTCGCATCGCCGCGAGGCGGCGCGCCGCCTCAAACGCGGCGGCGGCGCGCAAAGCATTTCCCTCAATGATACCGACGCCGGCGAGGCGCGCTCGGTCCCGGATGGCAGCGTGCTTGCGCCCGACGCGGCTTTCGACCGGCAATGGGCATTGACGGTGGTGGCGCACGCGCTGGAAGCGTTGCGGAGCGAGTGCGTCGCGGAAGGACGGGCGGAATTCTTCGAGCAGGTCAAACCGTGGCTCACGGGGGATGCCGCGCGGGGCGGCCAGGTGGCGCTGGCGGCGGATTGCGGCATGAACGCGAATGCGCTGAAGGTGGCGGTGCATCGATTGAAACGGCGCTTCCGGCAGTTGCTGAAGGCGGAAGTGGCCGGCACGCTTGATGACGCCGGATTGATCGAGGCCGAGATGGGCGACTTGTTCGCGGCTTTGGGAGGTTGAGAAAAACGGCAACCAAAGCGCGCCGCCACGTCAGGACACCGGTATGAGTGAATTACCTGCATCTTCAACTTCCTGCTCCAAGTGCGGCGCGGCGCTGCCTTCAGCCGCCACGGCAGGGCTGTGCCCGCGCTGCCTGATGGCCGAGGCGATGGCGCCGACGCAGGCCGGGGCGGAGCCGTCCGCAGGGCGCGAAACAATCCCGCCGGCGGAATTGGCGCCGCACTTTCCGCAACTGGAAATCCTTGAATGCCTGGGCCGCGGCGGCATGGGCGTGGTTTACAAGGCGCGGCAAAAGACGTTGAACCGCTTGGTGGCGCTGAAACTCCTCGCACCGGAGCGCGTGCGGGAAGCGAAGTTCGCCGAACGTTTCACGCGCGAGGCGCAGGCGCTGGCCGCCTTGAACCATCCCAACATCGTCACCATTTACGACTTCGGACAGGCGGGCGGTTTTTATTATCTGCTCATGGAATTTGTGGACGGCGTGAATTTGCGGCAGCTCCTGCGCATGAGAAAATTCACGCCGGAAGAGGCGCTGGCCATCGTGCCGCCGCTGTGCGACGCGCTGCAATTCGCCCACGACCGGGGCATCGTCCACCGCGACATCAAGCCGGAGAACCTGTTGCTTGACAAAGACGGCCGCGTGAAGGTGGCCGACTTTGGCATCGCCAAAATGCTGGGAGCGGCGGACGCAGGCGGCAGCCCCGGTGAATGCGCCGCGCCGGAAAACGCCACCCAAACCGCCGTTGGCACGCCCGGTTACAGTTCACCCGAGCAGAAGGCGGACCCGCAACGCGTGGACAGCCGCGCCGATATTTATTCGCTGGGCGTGGTCTTCTACGAGATGCTTACAGGCGAACTGCCCGGCCGGCGCCTCGAGGCTCCCTCAAAGAAAGTTCATATTGACGTGCGACTTGATGAAATCGTGCTGCGCGCGCTGGAAAAGAACCCCGAACTCCGCTACCAGCAAGCCAGCGAAGTCAAGACGATGGTGGAGACGATTGCCCAGACTCCCGCGCCGCCGGAAAGCCTGCGCCGGCCCACCCTGGCTTCCACAATCCCGGCGGGCAGTCCTTTCGGCCGGATCTTTAATTGGGGCATGGCACTTTTCGTCATGCTTGGGATGCTTCAGCTTCTCTTGGTTTATTTTGGTTATCCGAGAGAAAACAGGGCTTTTCATTATGTCAGTCTCTGTTTTTGCATTTTTATGGTTGTGGCGTCAGTGGGGCTTTTTCTACGTGCCGGCCAGGCGCCCTGGAACCCCGCATGGGGATCCAGGAAGCTCTTCAGATGCTTCATGGTTTTCGGATTCGTGAGTTGTCTTGCGGCCCTGGTGGTGGATCATTTCGATTTGAAGACGCGATTTTTCTCCAGGTCCGATTACGTCGGCCAGGCGTATTTCCCCAAAGGCGACTCCATTGAAATCTCATCCGTCGATCGATCCGCAAGCCGGCTCGTGGTCAAAGGCCATTACAGTTTGGTCAGCCAGGATCAGGCGACGTTGTTCCTTTGCCTCCTTTCGACAAACGGGGGTGGTCCAGATAGAGTGCAGAACGACGCACAGCGTATGCATATCTCCAAAGGCCGCGGGGACTTTGAATTGGCCCATGCCGCCGCGCCCGGCCTTCCGGAGTTAGTAATATGGGGCAACGGGGAAGGCTTGGGAGACCTGTATTTTGGAACCCAGGCCGAAGCCACGTTGGAAAGCAAAATCAACCTTCCGCCAACATTGGCCCAAATGGCCGCAGGTCCCGCCGACGCCCGGCTGCAAGGCAAAGTAAACTATACGAGCGATCAAGCAAGTGTGCAGGATATTGTTCAGAACCTGGCGGAGCAGGCGGGCCTAAGATATGACTGGCAGAAATCCTTTGCCCAAACCGATCCGTTTTGCCGCCGGTGGGTACGGAACGTGTCTATCGAGGGCAAGACGTGCAAAGAGGCTTTGGAGCAGGTTCTGAAACCGATCGGCCTTCGTTACCAGGTGGAGGAGGGTGTGCTCGTCTTGTCGCGTTAGGACGAATGAGTCTGTCACCAGTATTGGTGACTGGCCGGTTTCCGGGGATGGGGTATGCTTTCCTTGTTGACGGTGCGAAATGCAGGGTTCCGTGTGTGTGAAATCAGGCGTATGTCTGCGGCGCCGCACCAGAAACACAAAGATTTTAAACTTTGTTCTCATACACGAAGGCCGGGCCAAAAGCCCGGCTCTTTTTTTTGTACGGGGAGGCGTGCGATCCTTGACAGCGGAGGATTTACAGAGAAGCTTTACGGAGCGCGGAGTCAGCGGAGAATATCAGACAGGTCTGACAAGAAAAATCCATGATGAAACCCACAGTCAAGCCCCTCGTCAAACGCAGCGCCTGGAAGGCGCTGGCGTCTCATTGCAAAACAATCAAGACGGCGCATTTACGCAAACTGTTCACCGCCGACCCGAAGCGCGGCCAGCACATGACCGCCCAGGCCGCGGGCCTGTTTCTCGATTATTCAAAGAACCGCGTCTCCAACGAGACGCTCCGGTTGCTCTTTGAGCTGGCCAGGGAATCCGGTTTGCGGACGGCCATTGATGCCATGTTCAAGGGCGACAAGATCAATGTCACGGAAAACCGCGCGGTGCTGCACGTCGCGCTGCGCGCGCCAAAGGGAGCCAGCATCGTGGTGGACGGCAAAAACGTGGTGCCGGAAGTCCATGCGGTGCTGGACAAGATGGCCGGCTTTTGCAAGCGCGTCCGCACCGGGGGATGGAAGGGCCACACCGGCAAACGCATTCGCAATATTGTGAATATCGGCATTGGCGGCTCCGACCTCGGTCCGGTGATGGCTTACGAAGCGCTCCGGCATTACAGCGAGCGGAACTTGACGTTCCGTTTTGTTTCCAACGTGGATGGCATCGATTTTGTGGAAGCGACCCGCGACCTTGATCCGGCGGAAACGCTCTTCATTGTTTCCTCCAAGACTTTCACCACGCTGGAGACCATGACCAACGCCGAAAGCGCGCGCGACTGGCTGCTCAAGGGATTGGGTGGAAACGCGCAGGCTGTGGCCCGGCATTTCGTGGCGGTCTCGACCAACGCGGCCAAGGTGTCGGCCTTCGGCATTGACACGGCCAACATGTTCGGGTTCTGGGATTGGGTGGGGGGGCGTTATTCGATGGATTCGGCCATCGGCCTTTCCACGATGCTGGCCATTGGCCCTGAGCATTTCCGCGCCATGCTGGACGGGTTTCATGCCATGGACGAACATTTTCGCACCGCGCCCTTGGAGAAGAACCTGCCGGTGTTGATGGCGTTGCTGGCGGTCTGGAACAATGAGTTTTTGGGGGCGGAGACGGTGGCCGTTCTGCCCTATGAGCAATATCTCAAACGCTTCCCGGCCTACCTGCAACAGTTGACCATGGAGAGCAACGGGAAACATGTCACGCTCGACGGGAAGACGGTGGATTATCAGACGGGACCGATCTACTGGGGCGAACCCGGCACCAACGGGCAGCATTCCTTCTATCAATTGATTCACCAGGGCACGCGACTTGTGCCATGCGACTTTCTGGCGTTTGCCCATGCGCTCACTCCCTTGGGACGCCACCATGATATCCTCATGGCCAATGTCTTTGCCCAGGCTGAGGCGCTGGCTTTCGGGAAGACGGCTGATCAAGTAAAAGCCGAGGGCACTCCCGATTGGCTTGTGCCGCACCGTGTTTTTGAGGGCAACCGGCCGTCGAACATGATCCTGGCGGAGCGCCTCACGCCGGCAACGCTCGGCCAGCTCGTGGCGCTTTACGAACACAGCGTTTTCACGCAGGGGGTGATTTGGAACATCGATTCTTTCGACCAATGGGGTGTCGAACTGGGCAAGGTGCTCGCCCAGCGCATCATTCCGGAACTGGAAAGCAAGACTTCACCCCGGCTGAAACATGACGACTCAACGAACAACCTGATCCGACGCTGTCGGAAATGGAAAGGAACGCCATGAAATCAAACATGCAACTCGGAATGGTCGGGTTGGGCAGGATGGGCGCCAACATGGTGAGGCGTCTTATGAAACGCGGCCATCAGTGCGTGGTCTTTGACCGGTCCCCCCAGGCCGTGAAGAACTTGGCCAGGGAAAAGGCCGTTGGGGCCGCTTCGCTCGCGGGTTTGGCCGGGAAACTCTCCAAACCGCGCGCCATTTGGCTGATGGTGCCGGCGGGAGTCGTGGACCAAACCATCGCCGGCATTCTCCCCTCACTTTCCCCGGGTGATATTCTTATTGACGGCGGTAATTCCTATTACGTGGATGATCTCCGCCGCGCCGGGCAACTGGCGTCGAAAAAAGTCCATTACGTCGATGTCGGGACCAGCGGCGGGGTGTGGGGATTGGAGCGCGGTTATTGCATGATGATCGGCGGGGAGAAGGCAGTGGTGCGGCGCCTGGATCCCATTTTCGCCGCGCTGGCGCCGGGCATCGGCGACATCCCCCGCACGCCCGGGCGCGGCAAGTCTGGCGGCACGGCCGAACAAGGCTATCTGCATTGCGGGCCGAACGGCGCGGGGCATTTCGTCAAGATGGTCCACAACGGCATCGAGTACGGCATCATGGCCGCTTACGCCGAGGGACTGGGCGTGTTGCGCGACGCCAATATCGGAAAAACACAAAGCGAGGCGGACGCGGAAACGACGCCATTGCGCAACCCGGGAATTTACCAATACGACCTCAACCTGGCTGACATCACCGAGGTGTGGCGGCGCGGCAGCGTGATCGCCTCGTGGTTGCTGGATTTGACAGCGGACGCGCTGGCCGGGAACCCCAAGCTTTCCCAGTTTGCCGGTCGCGTCTCGGATTCAGGCGAAGGCCGGTGGACGATCAAGGCGGCGATCGATGAAGGGGTGCCGGTTCCGGTGCTGACCACGGCGCTTTACGAGCGGTTCATGTCGCGCGGCAACGCGGATTTTCAGGACAAGGTGTTATCGGCCATGCGGTTTGGCTTTGGGGGTCACTTGGAGAAAAAAGATTAAGTCTATTGACATGGTATGGATGCTGCTGTAAACTACTGTGTAGATTGGAATAAATCGATCAGAACAGCGCAAAAAACGCTTGACGAGCAGGATTGTATCCTGTAGTCATTAACAATGCTTCATGGTTGAATTGCCATGAATTATAGATGACGGCAGGCGGGGCCGGATTCAATTGACAATTATAAATATTGGCGGCGGCGGGAATTGACCTTTTGAATTGATGCAAATTACAAATCCAGCATGGTATTGTGCAAGAACGAAGCCGAAGCACGAGCATATTGCGGCGGCCAATATCAGCAAGAATTTGGGGTTGGAAGTTTTCCATCCCCGATTGCGGTTGGAGCGGGCCACACGGCGGGGCGTGATGCGGGTTGTTGAACCGCTTTTCCCCTGTTACATTTTTGTTCGTTGCATTCTTGAGAATGGGGTGGATGACATCCGGCATGTCACGGGGATTAGCAGCCTGGTGCATTTTGGGAAGAAGATTCCGGCGGTGCCGGACAGCGCGATAGATGAATTGAGGCAATGCTTTGAGTCTGAACAACCTTTGATTGTGCAAGACGGAGTGGTGCCGGGGGCTGAAGTGAAGATTGTGGAGGGAGCGTTCCTGGGATTCTCAGGGATGGTGGTGCGGACATTATCAGCCGGGCAAAGGGTACAGATTCTGCTGGATTTCTTGGGCAGGGTAACTTTGACAGAAGTTGATCGAAAATCGTTGAAGCTGGAGAACCGGCGGGTGGCCGACCTCCTGCCTTTGCTGGCAACGAGCGATCCGGCGGAAGTTGCCGCCGCGAGTTAGTCTGTCTCATCAAGATAAAGATTTATGGGAAAAAAGGGGAAAGCAGTGAAAAAAGATGACGAAATGACATCGGCCATCAAGTGCGGAGCTTTAGGTTTATTAGTGGATGTCAGGCAAAAAAATGACAAAATGGATGCAATTGAACAGTTTGACATTTGCGCGCGGGACTTGAGCAGGCCTGGCCGGGCGTGTTTTTGTGGCTCGGCTGTTTCTTTCGAATTAACATGCTAAAGTCTAACGAGGCGGCTTCAATCGGGATGAGCTATTCCATGCGCGAAGGGCAGCAAGGCTCATTGCCCCTTGCCGCGCGAAAACCGCTCCCGTCGTGGAAACGCATACTGGATGTGTTGTGCATCCTGCTGGCCCTTCCTGTGATCCTGCCCTTGGGCGTGCTCATTGCGCTCTTCATCAAGCTGGTTTCGCCTGGCCCCGCCTTTTTCCGTCAGCAGCGCGTCGGCACGTTCGGGAAACGCTTTATGTGCCTGAAATTCCGCACCATGAAAATTGATGCGGACACCAGCGTTCACCAGGACCATCTGAAGCATCTGATCACTTCCAACCACCCCACCCAGAAACTGGATTGCAGCGGTGACAAGCGGTTGATCATGGGCGGCCTGCTTCTACGGGCTCTTGGCTTGGACGAACTGCCTCAACTGATCAATGTCTTGCGCGGGGAAATGAGTCTGGTCGGCCCCCGGCCCTGCACGCCGTTTGAATTCGACTTGTTCCTGCCGCGCCACAAACGCCGCTGCGAAGCCCCGCCCGGCCTGACCGGCCTGTGGCAAGTCAGCGGCAAGAACAAAACAACTTTCGAGCAGCAGATCAATTTGGATCTCTACTACGTGGAAAACAAATCGCTTTGGCTCGACCTGAAGGTCATGGCCCTGACGATTCCAGCCATCCTGCTCCTGGTGTGGGAAATGAAAACAGGCGGCGCCAAAACGAACCCCATTCCCGCCGAGAAGCCCGTGAAGGTTGCCCCATGAATGCTCCGCGCGTGCCGGGGCGAAGGGCATGGTTCCTGCTTGCTGTCAAATAGCTCAGGAATTCACAAATTCGAGAAAATATGAAACGAATCAAAGTTGGAGTGGTTGGGTGCGGTTATTGGGGTCCAAACCTCGTGCGCAATTTCCGGTCTTTGCCAGACTGCGACCTGCACATGATGTGCGACCTGAGCCATGACCGCCTCAAGCACCTCTCTTCCTTGTATCCCGAGGTCAAGGGCGAAAAGGATTACGGCCACATGCTCAACGGCGTCGGCATCGATGCCGTTGCCATTGCCACCTCGGTCAAGCTGCATTTTCCCATGGCCAAGGCCAGTCTGCTGGCGGGAAAACACACTCTGATTGAGAAGCCCATGGCGGCCTCCTCGGCGCAGTGCGCGGAACTGGTGGAACTGGCCCGCAAGCAAGGCGTGGTTCTCATGGTGGGCCACACTTTCCTCTATTCGCCCGCCGTTCGGAAGATCAAGGAGATCGTGGATCGCGGCGAACTGGGCGACGTGCGTTACATCTGCGCCCGCCGCCTTAACCTCGGCCTTTTCCAAAAGGACATCAACGTCGCCTGGGATTTGGCCCCGCACGACATTTCCATCATTTTGCATTTGCTTGGTGAGCAACCTTACAGCGTCAACTGCCGCGGCAGCGCCCATGTCACGCCCGGCATCGAAGATGTCACCTCGATGAGCTTGAGTTTTCACAAGGACCGCTCGGCCATCATTCACAGCAGTTGGCTTGATCCGCGCAAAGTCCGGGAGATGACCATCGTCGGCAGCAAGCGCATGGTTGTTTATGACGATGTGGCCCAGCAGGAAAAAATCAGGATTTTTGACGCGCGGGTCGAGCGGCCGCCGCACTACGACACCTTTGCGGAATTTCATTACGCCTATCACTACGGTGATACCTACGCCCCTTACCTCAAGCAGGAAGAACCCCTCAAAACCGAGTGTCAGCATTTCCTGGACTGCATTCAGCACGGCAAAGAACCATTGACCAGCGGGGAAAAAGGGCTGGAATTGGTCAGGATCCTGGAGGTGTCCTCCGAATCCTTGAAGCTGGGCGGCAGTCCCGTGGAATTGACTCCCTGTCCCTCCCCCCAACCCGCCCCCGCTGACGGCCTGCCGCTTTCCAACGGCAGGAACGGCAAGCAAAAGACCTCCAAGTGGCCCGCCTCGGCCACCCCTCCGGCTGCCCGCATCGTTCTCTAGGCGCGTCCGGCATCATGTCTCAACCCCCGCTCTACCAGCGGATAGCGCCCGACGTAAAAATGGGCAAAGGCGTGCGAATTTACGCCTTCGCCAATCTCTACGGCTGCGAGATCGGGGATGACGTGAAGATTGGCTCCTTTGTTGAGATTCAAAAAGGCGCCCGCATCGGTTCCCGCTGCAAAATCTCCAGCCACACTTTCATCTGTGAAGGCGTGATTTTGGAGGACGATGTATTTGTCGGGCATAATGTCACTTTTATCAATGACCTTTATCCCCGGGCCACCAATGACGATGGATCCCTGCAAAGCGAGGCCGATTGGAAATGCATCCCGACTCACGTCAAACGGGGCGCATCGATCGGTTCCGGGGTGACTCTGTTATGCGGCATCACCGTTGGGCCGGGGGCCATGATCGGCGCCGGCAGCGTTGTGACCCGGGACGTTCCCGCCGGCGCGGTCGTGGCGGGGAATCCCGCCCGTGTGCTGAGAAAGGCCGGGCCGGCCGCCGCGTAAGTCTGTTTTTTATGAAAGTTCCATTTCTGGACCTCAAGGCCCACCACCAACCCATGCGGGAGCAACTTGACGCCGCCATCCGCGACGTTATTGACAGCAATGCGTTTGCCGGCGGCCCTTTTGTGGCCGCGTTCGAGCGGGATTTTGCCCAATACTGCGGTTCGGCTTTTGCCATCGGGGTTGGCTCGGGCACGGATGCCCTGTGGCTCAGTTTGCTGGGGCTGGGCGTTGGTCCGGGCGATGAGGTCATCACTGTGCCCGGCACTTTCATGGCCACGGCGGAGGCCGTCAGTTTCTGCGGGGCGCGGCCCAGGTTCGTGGACATCGACGAGCGTAGTTACACGCTCGATCCGAACTTGCTCGAAGCCGCCATCACCCCCAGAACCAAAGCCATTATTCCCGTTCATCTCTTCGGCCAGTGCGCCGACATGGATCCGATACTCGAAATTGCGTCCCGGCGCGGAGTCCCGGTCGTGGAAGATGCCTGCCAGGCGCACGGCGCGCTCTACAAGGGACGCAAAGCCGGCAGCATGGGGGCGGCCGGCTGTTTCAGCTTTTATCCCGGCAAAAACCTGGGCGCGTTTGGGGAAGCGGGCGCTGTTGTGACCGGCGACCCGGAATTAGCCGAAAAGATCCGGGTTTTGCGCGATCACGGCCAGCACCGCAAGTATCATCATTCAAAAATCGGCTGGAACGCCAGGATGGATGGGATTCAAGGGGCCGTTCTGAGCGTCAAGCTCAAGCATTTGGACGTGGGCAACGTCAAGCGCCATTCGCACGCCCTGCTTTACGATCAACTTCTGGGCGGCGCGCAGGAAATCATCACTCCGTTCGAGTCGTCCGACAGACGCCATGTCTATCACGTCTATGCCGTGCGGGTCCAGAACCGGGACCAGGTTCTTCAAGCCATGGCCGACAAGGGGATCGCCTGCGCCATACATTACCCGATCCCGGTGCATTTGCAGGAGGCCTATCGTTTCCTGGGCTGTAAGAATGGTTTCTTCCCGATTGCGGAAACATGCGCGGAGGAATTTCTTTCGCTGCCCATGTTTCCCGAGTTGAGCCATGCGCAAATCCACGCGGTGGCGGACGAGTTGAAGATGTGCATCAGCGGCAGAAGACCGGTTAGCAATTGTTTAAAATGATTTCGCCGGCCCACGATGAAAAAGCCATGCGATCCTGCGACCCGTTCCCCACCGGGGCGCCCGTCGTGGTTGATCCCTTGCAATACGCGGAATGGGATTCGCTGCTGGCGGCCCATCCGCAGGCGTCCATTTTCCATGGCAGCGGCTGGGCGCGCGTGCTTCAGCAAACTTACGGACACAGGCCGGTTTATATCTGCCGTTTCGAAGGCCGGCGACTCGCGGGGCTGATCCCCATCATGGAAGCCTCCAGCCCGTGGACGGGGCGCCGCGGTGTTTCGCTGCCTTTCACGGATTTTTGTCCCGCGCTCACAGCCGCGAATCAGGACGCCGGGTCGCTGTATGAGGCGGCCATGGGCTCGGGGCGTGAACGACGATGGAAGTATTTTGAGTGCCGAAGCCCGGGCGAAGGTTGGGCTGGCGCTTCGCCTTCACTGGCGTTCCATGCCCATGTGATCGATCTCGCCGCCGGAGTCGACAGCCTCTTTAACCGGCTCGACAGCGCCGTCCGGCGCGGCATCCGCAAGGCCGAGGCAGCGGGTTTGCGGGTTGACTTCAGCGGCAGCCTGGAGGCGATGGAAACTTTTTACGCGCTGCATTGCCGGACGCGCCGGCGTCATGGGCTGCCTCCGCAACCGTTCCGATTTTTCCGGAACATTCAGCGCCACATCCTTGAAGGGGGCGGGGGATTTATTGCAACCGCGCGATTGGGGGACCAGCCGCTGGCGGCGGGTGTTTTTTTTTGTCATGACCGGCGGGCGCTCTACAAATTTGGGGCCTCTGACTATTGCTTTCAACAATTGAGGCCGAACAACCTGATGATGTGGGCCGTGATGAAGCACTATGCGGAACAGGGGGCTGCTGAATTGCACCTGGGCCGCACCTCCCTGGCCAACGAAGGGCTGCGGCGCTTTAAACATTCCCTGGGCGCCTCGGAGGAAACCGTGGCATATTGCAAATATGATTTTTCAGCGGGGAAATTCGTGCGCGACGCGGACCGCGCGGAAGGCTGGTTCAACCGGGTTTTTGCGTTGCTGCCGCCGCCGCTGCTGCGACTGGCCGGCCGCATTCTATACCCCCATTTATCGTGAATAACCCATTATATCCCCTATGACTCCAAAGCAAGCCCCTCCCCCGCCGCCCGGCCTGACCCTGGGCGATGTCTATTACATTCTCTTTCGGCACAAATGGCTTATCCTCATTTTGTCGCTGGTGGCGGTGGTCACCGCCGGGGCGGTGCGGTTTTTCTGGCCCGTGCCCTACCAATCGGAAGCCAAGGTGCTGATCAAGTATGTCAAAGAAACCAAACCGCCGGAGCAGACTGCGTTTGACTCTCAAGTGACCTCCCTGGATTCGCGTGGGGAGAAAATCATTATTGCCGAGATTGAGATTCTGACCAGTATGGACCTGGCCGACAGCGTGGCGGATGTTGTGACGCCCGCCAAGATACTGGCCAAAGCGGGCGGAGGAACCAACCGGGCCCAGGCCGCCAGCCTGATAAGAAAGAGCCTCATACCGGAGGTGGTCAAAGGAAGCGACGTCATCGGCCTGGTGTACTTTCACCGTGATCCCGACATGGTGCAACCTATTCTCAGCCAGGTTATTGACACCTATCTGAAAAAGCACAGCGAAATTCACCGTCCCGAGTGGAACGAGTTTTTGAATCGTGAGACCGATACGGTCAAACGCAAGTTGGACGACACCGAGACTCAATTGCGCGAGGCCAGAAACAAGGCCAACATCATCAACCTCGAGGACAGCCAGAAAAGCTTTGGAGACATGACGGCGAAAATCCAACAGTCGATCTACGATGCCGAAGCCGAATGGGCGGGCTACCAGCAAACGATACGCGACATGCAGGGTCTGCTGCCCAAAGCAGCCGCCGCGCCCGTTGCCACCAACGCCGCGCCTGCCACTGATCTGGCGGCTCCGATCCCCGCCGACAAAGTGGATGCTTACCAAAAGATTTGCCGGCAAATGAGCGACTTGCAATCACAGGAGCAGGAGTTGCTTTTGCGCTACACCACCAACAATTCGCTCGTTCAAACCAAGGAGGGTGAAGTTGCCCGCGCTGAGGCTCTTAAAAGGCAGATGGAGGGCAAATATCCGGGTCTGACCGCCATGAAACCCGCCGAAACGAAGGGAGCGGCAACGCCGTCCGGCCCCGCCGTCGATCCGACAGTCGCGCTGAACGAGGAAATCAGGAAAGCAGACGCCTTGGCGGCGAAGATCAAGGTTCTCACCAATGAACTGGCCGAGGTGCGGGCCAACGCCACACTCATGACCGACCAGGAAGGCACAATTTCGCAACTGCAGCGGGACAAGGAGATACAAGCGGCCGAATTCTCCTACTATTCAAGGAGACTGGAAGAGAGCCGGGCCAATGAGGCCTTGGGCTCGGGCAGTTCCAATATCAGCATCGTGGAATCCCCCACCCCGCCCACGCGGGACATGCAGAAGATCGCGAAAATCGCCGCGGGGATTTTGTTTGGGGGTCTTGCCTTTGCCTTTGGCCTGCCCTTTCTGATTGAGCTTTATCTGGATCGATCGCTCAAGCATCCGTTGGAGGTTCAGGCCACACTGGGATTGCCCTTTTTCATCTCAATTCCCGCCACGAACGGAACGGGCGGGCGTCAGGCCGGCAAAGAAGAAAAAAAGAGGGCGCTCCCGCCCGGGAAGGCCGGGGAAGCCGGCGACGCGCCGACAGCCCCGGCCGCGGGGGGGTCGCTTGCCGTGTGGGAGAAAAGCCACGCTTTGCAGCCATTTTACGAAACCCTGCGCGACCGGCTGATGACTTACTTTGAGATGATCAACCTGACGCACAAGCCCAAATTGGTGGCGGTGACAAGCTGTGGCGCGGGCGCGGGCGTGACCAGCACCGCCGCCGGGCTGGCCTCGTCCCTTTCCGAAACGGGGGACGGCAATGTTTTGCTTGTCAACATGAACGTTCGCGACGGCGAGGCCCATCACTTCTACAAGGGCAGGCTGGCTTGCGGGCTGGACGAGGTGCTGGAAAAGGAGAAGCGCGAGGGCGCCATGGTGCAGAACAATCTTTACGTGGCCAGGGAGGAGGAGAACGACTCCAAGTTGCCGCGGATTTTGCCCAAACGTTTCAGTCATTTGCTGCCCAAGATGAAGGCCAGCGACTTCGACTACATTATCTTCGACATGCCGCCCGTCAGCCAGATCAGCATCACTCCCAAGCTGGCCCGGTTCATGGATATGGTGTTGCTGGTGGTGGAGTCGGAGAAGACGGATCGCGACGTCGCCAAGCGCGCCGCCTCCATGCTCTCCGAGACCAAAACGAACGTGGGAATCGTCCTCAACAAAAATCGCACATACCTGCCGCGGCGGCTTCACCAGGAGCTTTAGCTCGACGGTCCTTCCATGCCCGAGTTCCGAAACAAACTCTATTACAATCTCAAGCCACTGATCCCCGCCGGAGCGCGGCAGATGGTGCGCAAGTGGTTTGTGCGGCGGCAATGCCGGCGCGCGGGACTGATTTGGCCGATTCTGCCCGGCTCGGAGCGGCCGCCAGAGGGCTGGCCCGGCTGGCCGCACGGCAAACAATTCGCTTTTGTCCTGACGCATGATGTGGAGGGTCAATCAGGGGTTGGCAAGTGCCGGCAATTGATGCAATTGGAAATGAAATACGGGTTTCGTTCCTCATTCAATTTCATCCCGGAAGGAAACTATCGGATCAATAGTGAACTGCGGGAGTGTCTGACTCGCAACGGGTTTGAAACAGGGATCCACGATTTGCATCACGACGGCAGACTTTATCAAAACCGGCTCGCATTCGCCAAGAAAGCCCTCCAGATTAACCGGCATCTCAAAGACTGGGGCGCGGTGGGTTTTCGTTCGGGCTTCATGCTGCACAACTTGGAATGGCTGCATGATCTTGACATCCAATATGATGCTTCGACGTTCGATACCGATCCCTTTGAGCCGCAGCCCGACAACATCGGGACGATCTTTCCCTTTTGGGTTTCGCAGAGGCCGGATAAAGGTTATTTGGAACTGCCTTATACGCTGCCACAAGATTCGACGCTGTTCCTTTTGCTCGGAGAAACTTCGCCCAACATCTGGATTCAGAAGCTTGATTGGATTGCCCGGAACCGGGGAATGGCCCTGATCGATGTGCATCCGGACTACGTTCGTTTTGCGGGGGAACCGGCCACAAAACGCACTTATCCGGTGGAGTTTTATGAGAGCTTTCTGAAGTATGTGGCCGAACGATATGCCGGGGCCTATTGGCATGTGTTGCCGAAGGATCTGGCTGCGTGGCATCGGGACAAGCACGCGCCGGTCCCGGAAACAACGGCACAGAAATGCGCCTTTGTGGATCAGTGCCTGGCGCCGGCATTGCCCGCCAAACGGCAGTTTGAGTCGATGCGGGCGGCGGTTATTTTGTTCGGCAATTATGCTTCAGACGCGCGCCCGAGAGAAGAGGCTGAAGCCCTGGTCAAGCGCGGCATGGAGGTTGATGTCATCTCCCTCCGTGAGGAGAGCGGTTCCAGGTTCCGCGAAAAAACCGGCGGGGTCAATGTTTTCAAAATTCCATTGCGACGGCGCAGGTCCGGGAAGTTTATCTATATCCTTCAATACGCCTGGTTTTGGACGGCTTCGTCTCTTCTTTTGTCAACGCTGGCCCTGAGAAGGCGCTACCGGCTGGTGCATGTGCATAACATGCCGGATTGCCTGGTGTTCAGCGCGTGGCTGCCGCGCCTGCGCGGGGCCAGGATTATTCTGGATCTGCATGATCCCATGCCGGAATTGTTCGGCAGCATTTATGGCATTTCCGAAGATCATTGGTTGCCGCGCCTGCTCAAGTTCATGGAAAGACGGAGCACCGCCTTCGCTGACTTGGTATTGACGCCAAACACAGCCTTCAGGGACCTTTTCATCTCCCGCGGCTGCCCGCCGGAGAAAATTAACATCGTCATGAACTCGCCCAGCCAGGGGTTGTTCAATCCCGAGACCTGCGTTTTCCGGCCTCGACCGCCCAGGGAGAAATCGTTCACACTGATGTATCATGGCCTGCTGGCGGAGCGTCACGGTTTGGATTTGGCGGTTCGCGCCATGGCCAAGGCTGTCCAGAGGGTGCCGGGCATTAAATTGCATATCTACGGCAGACCGTCCGAGTACATGGAGGGCGTGATGAAACTCGTGCGGGAGCTGGGGTTGGAAGAGGCTGTGGAGTACAAGGGTTTTAAGACTTTGCGCGAAATTGGCCAAGCCCTGTCCACAATAGATTCCGGCCTGATTCCCAACCGATTGAATTCGTTCACGCAGATCAACATGCCCACGCGCATCTTCGAATGTCTGGCCATGAGCAAGCCGGTCCTTGTTCCCCGGACAAAGGGCATCATGGACTATTTTACTGACGAAAACATTTTGTTTTTTGAGCCGGGAAACATCGACGATCTCGCGGCAAAAATTGAATGGGCCGCTGAAAATGCCGCGCCATTACAACAAGTCATGGAGCGGGGCCGGGAGGTGTACAAAAAACATTGCTGGAAGCTGGAGGAGGAACGTTTCGGCGGGCTGGTGCAAAACCTTCTCGAAAAGAGAATCGCCGCGCCCTCTTTCCCGCCGCCTGACCGGCCGCGGAGGATCTGCATGGTGGCCTATTCAAACTACGAAAATGACAACCGTGTCATGCGTTATGCCGAGGAACTGGCCAGGCGTGGCGACCATGTGGAGGTGTTGGCCCTGAAGCGGGCAAAGGGGCAGCCGACCTTTGAGACCATTAACGGGGTTCATGTTTGCCGGGTGCAACGCCGATCCCGGAAGGACCAGCAAAACAGAATTGCTTACCTTCTGCCTCTGATCCAGTTTTTCCTGCTCTCTTCGGTTCGTCTCAGTTGGCGGCATCTCAAGAGGCCCTACGATCTCATCCATGTCCATAACATGCCCGATTTCCTGGTATTTACCGCGTTGCTACCCAAACTGACCGGCTGCAAGATCATCCTGGATATCCACGACATTGTGCCCGAGTTTTACGCCAGCAAGTTCGATGTTGCCTCCAAATCTGGCGGCGTGAAATTGCTCAAAAACATCGAAAGAGCTTCCGCGCGGTTTTCCAACCACGTTATCGTTTCCAACCATCTTTGGCTTGATACCTTTGCCGCCAGGAATTCCGCCGGGAAAAAATGCTCGGTTTTTATCAACAACGTCAACCCCGGTGTTTTTTCGCCGCGTCCCCGGCGTCGCAACGATGGCAAGTTCATCATCCTGTTTCCGGGCGGGCTGCAATGGCATCAGGGCCTGGACATCGCCCTGCGCGCCTTTCAAAAAATCACGGATCGAGCGCCCGACGCGGAATTCCATATTTACGGTGATGGCAGCATGAAGCAAAGCTTGATCCATTTGGCGCATGAACTCGGCCTGGACGGCAAAGTTCGATTCTTTGATCCATTGTCCGTGCGTGAAATCGCCGGGGTGATGGCCGACGCGGACCTGGGGGTTGTGCCCAAACGCGCCGATTCCTTTGGCGACAAGGCTTACAGCACCAAAATCATGGAATTCATGGCGGTGGGCGTTCCTGTGATTGTTTCCAGCACCACGATTGATCGCTATTACTTTAATGAATCCGTGGTCCGTTTCTTTCCCTCCGGTGATTCTGACGCCCTGGCGGCGGCCATGCTGGAAATGATTTGTGATCAAAGCCTTCGCCGGCAAATGGCGGCGCGCGCGTCGGAATATGCGGAGCGGAACAGTTGGGAGACGCGCAAGGGGGATTATCTGCATCTGGTCGATTCCCTTTGTGGCTCGAACGGGCGCAATGGCCAGGAGACCCCCTCGTGAACACCGGCCTTCGAAAATGAATTATTCCAAATTCCGCCTTGACCGCTCCCTGACCACCGCAGTTTTTCATCCTCTGGAGCGCGGCGGCCTGGGCGGCAGGGGCCTGCGGCTGCCGATTCTGATGTATCACAGTCTGTCGGATAATCCGGAGAACGGCGTAGCCGCGTACTACAAAACCAACACCGACCCATTGATCTTCCGCCAGCAGATGCGGTATCTGGCGGCGGAAGGTTACAAGACAATGGGGTTGATGCAGGTCATTGCCCGGCTGCAAAATGACCGGCCATTCGCCGAAAAAACCGTGGTAATCACCTTTGACGACGGATTCAAGGATTTTTACATTCATGGATTCCCCGTGTTGAAAGAGCATGGCTTTGACGCCACTGTTTTTCTCCCGACCGGCTTCATTGACAACCAAAGACGCTCTTTTAAGAAAATCGAATGCCTGACCTGGTCTGAAGTGCGGGAGATGAGAAAGGCGGGCATGGGGTTTGGATCCCACACAGTCAATCATCCGCAACTCAAAGATCTCCCCCGCAAGGAGATTGAACGTGAGTTGGTCGAGTCCCGGGCCCAGATAGAACAGCAACTGGGCGAGGCAACGTCCGTGTTTTCCTATCCCTATGCTTTTCCCCAGGAGAACAAATCCTTTGCCCGGGATTTTCGCGAGTTGTTGATACAATCAGGTTACGCCGGCTGTGTCAGCACCGAGCTGGGCCGCGTGCGGCCGGGGGACGATCCTTACCGCCTGAAACGACTGCCGGCCAATTCACTGGATGATCCGGCCTTGTTTCGGGCCAAATTGGAGGGTGGCTACGACTGGCTCGCCGTGCCCCAGGCGCTTCTCAAGAGAATTAAACGCAAGTTTCGCCCCTCGAAGGACGGCACGCTGTCAGCGCCCGCTGCGCGCCTGATTTCCAATTGAATTCAGGGACATGAACACCGTCGCCTACGCCGCCATAACGCCCGTCCGAAATGAAGCGGAGCACATTGGGAAAACCATTGAATCCATGGCGGCCCAAACCTGCCCGCCAAAGAAATGGGTGCTGGTCGATGACGGCTCGACCGACGCCACCGCCCAAATCATTGACGCCGCCGCGAAGGTTCATCCCTGGATTGAGACGGTCCATCGTGCCGACCGCGGATTTCGCAAGCCCGGCGGTGGCGTCATGGAAGCCTTTTACGACGGGTATGGATTGCTCGAGGGCATGGCGTGGGATTATCTGGTGAAATTGGACGGGGATCTATCCTTTGAGCCTTTGTATTTTGGATCGTGCTTCGATCGTTTCAACCAGGACGCAAAACTGGGCATAGGCGGGGGCACGATTTGCAACAATGCCACGGGGGCGCTGGTGGAGGAATATCAAAGCGATCCCCCGTTTCATGTGCGCGGCGCCACCAAAATCTATCGGCGCGCCTGCTGGGAAGCCATCGGCGGTCTGATCCTGGCTCCGGGATGGGACAGTTTGGATGAGATCAAAGCCAACATGCTCGGCTGGAAAACGCACAGTTTTCCGGAATTGAAGCTGCACCATTATCGCTTTGCCGGGAACGCGGATGGAGCGTGGAAGAACTGGGTCAAGAACGGCCTGGCCAACTACGTGAGCGGCTACCATCCGGTGTTTATGCTTTGCAAATGCCTTTCCCGGCTCAGGGAGAAGCCTTACGGCGTTGTGCCGGCGGCCTTGTGGTATGGCTTTCTCAGCGGCTATTTCAAGCGCATGCCACGTGTGGAGGACCGCGCTCTCATTAAATATTTCCGGGACCAACAGATGCGCCGCCTGACGTTGCGCAGCAGTTTGTGGACGAGAAGGACTTGATATGACGGCGCCAGCACACACGGGCGCGCCACAGTTCCCATCCTCCGGCGCGGCTCTCCAGCCCGATGTTTCAATCATCATGGTCAATTGGAAATCCGCCGGGTTTGTCCGCAAATGCATCGAGTCCATCCAGCGCAATACTCGCAGTTTGTCGTTGGAGATCATCGTCATCGACAGCGCCTCCCACGACGATTGCGGTGAGATGCTGGCCCGCGATTTTCCCGGCGTGATCTTTATTCAAAGTCCTGAGAATGTGGGGTTCGCCAAAGCCAACAATGTGGCGGCCCGGCGCGCTGGCGGGCGCGCTTTGCTGCTGCTCAATCCAGACACCGAGCTGCGCGAAGACTCGCTGCGTATTCTGGTGGACCGGCTGCAATCCACCCCCGGAGCGGGCGGGGTCGGATGCAGGCTGGTGAGCGGCGACGGATCCTTGCAGACGAGTTGCGTTCAAGCGTTTCCCACCGTGTTGAATCAAGTGCTCGATTCCGAATTCCTGCGCCGAAATTTTCCCGGCTGGAGCATCTGGGGCACAGCGCCGCTTCGTTCCGCCCAGCCAGCCCAGGCCGAAGCCGTCTCCGGCGCGTGCATTTTGGTCAAAAGGGAGGCGTTCGACCGGGTCGGCGGTTTCAGCGAGGATTACTTCATGTATGGAGAAGACCTTGATCTGTGTTTCAAGATCAGGCAGGCCGGTTATCGAGTGTATCACATTCCTGAGACCACGATTGTTCACTTTGGCGGAGGGAGCACCCGCCACAGTGCCGGCACTTTTTCGAACGTCATGATGCGGGAGTCGGTTTATCGATTTCTGCGGCACAACCGCGGGAAGGCCAGCGCGGCTTCCTATCGGGCGGCCATGGCGGCCGCGTCAGTTGTGCGCATGCTCCTGATCCTGCCCTTGCTGGCCGCATCCGGCAGGCGGGGGAATCGGCCCCGCCTTGGCTCGTTTCAGAAATGGCTCGCCATTTTCCGTTGGAGCCTCGGTTTGCAACCTTTGACACGCGTTGAATCCTGACGGCTGAAGAAGCCCGTTATGTGCGGTATTGCCGGCAAATTACTTTTCGCCCCGGATGAACGGGTGCGGCGCGAGGACATCCAGAGGATGCTCGATCCCATCGCCCACCGCGGTCCGGACGGCCAGGGAATCCATCTGGATGGCAACGCAGGGCTGGGGCATGTTCGTTTGTCCATCATCGATCTGGGAACCGGCTCGCAACCGATGTGCAACGAGGATGAGACGGTGTGGATCGTTTTCAACGGGGAGATTTATAATTACAAGGAATTGCGCGACCGCCTGCTGGCCAAGGGACATGTCTTTCGTTCCCAATGCGATACCGAGGTCATTATTCATTTGTACGAGGAGTTGGGGGAGGAGTGCGTTCGTGAGCTTCGCGGGATGTTCGCATTTTCCATCTGGGATGCCAAGCGGCGGCGGTTGTTCCTGTCCCGGGATCGCGTGGGCATCAAACCGGTTTATTACTGCCAGACCGGCCGGGCATTCTATTTCGCGTCGGAACTCAAGGCGATCATTGCGGACGCCGCCGTGCCTCGCGAGGTTGACCCGGCGGCGATCCGTGAATTTCTGTCCTTTTACTATATTCCCGGTGAAGACACTTTATTCCGGTCAATCAAAAAGCTCCTGCCCGGGCACAGCCTGGTGGTGGAGAATGGCCGGGTAACCATCCGCCGGTACTGGGATTTGCGGTTCACCCGGGAGCGATGGAGCCAGCCTTTTGACGCCGCGGCAGAAGAATTGCGCGGCCTGCTTGCCTCGGCCGTGCGCGACCACATGATGGCGGATGTCCCTGTCGGTATTCTGCTGAGCGGCGGAATGGATTCGTCGGCGGTGTTGAGCTTCGCCGTGCAAGGGACGGCCAAGCGGGTCAAGACTTTTACGGTGGGATTTGATGGCGATCAAGTGGTGGACGAACGTCCTTTTGCGCGGCTGGCGGCCGAAAGGTTTGGTGCCGAGCATTATGAACTGAGCATTTCCCCGGAGGATTTCTGGAACTTTCTGCCGGCTTACGTGAGCCACATGGAGGAACCGGTGTGCGAACCGCCGGCGGTGGCGCTTTATTATGTTTCAAAACTGGCGCGCAACCATGTCAAGGTACTGTTGTCAGGGGAAGGCGGCGATGAGGCCTTTGCCGGTTACCCCAACTACCCGAACATGATGCGCCTGGAACAAATTGGCGCCACGGCGGGTCCTTTTGCCCGGATGACGGGAGCCGGGATGGCGCTGGCGGGCCGCCTCTCCGGGGACGCACGGGTCGAACGCTACGGCGAAGCCCTGGGAAAGCCCCTCGCCTCACAGTATTTCAGCCACAGTTCCGGGCCGACCGCTTTTTTCAACCGCCACGCCCGGCAGTTGTTGACACCTGATTTTCTGAACAACACCGCATCCGTATCCGCGATGGGATTCATTTTGAACCTGACGCGGCAGGTCAACGATGAATCCCTGCTCAACCAGATGTTGTATGTGGACACCAAGACCTGGCTGCCGGACGATCTGCTGGTCAAGGCCGACAAAATCACCATGGCCAATTCACTGGAACTTCGCGTGCCGCTGCTGGACCATGTGGTGCTGGAGTTTGCCGCGTCGTTGCCGCCCGAGTTTAAAGTGCGCGGGCGGGAGACGAAACGAATTCTGAAAAGCGCTTTCGCGGGCGTGCTTCCGCCCGAAGTCATCAAACGCAAGAAGGCGGGGTTCCCGGTTCCTTACGAAAGGTGGTTGAACGGCCCGCTCAAGGAGCGCATTGAAGATCTGCTGCTCTCCGATCGCGCCACCGCGCGCGGCTATTTTCAGAAGAGCGAAGTCCGGCGCCTGTCGGAGGCCAACGCGCGGGAAGGCAAATACGCCAAGGAAATATTCTCGCTGCTCGTCCTGGAATTGTGGCACCGCCGGTTCCTGGATCAAGGCTCCCCTGCTGAACAACCCCATGCACAAGTCTGATCAGCCGATTCGGGTTCTGTACAGCTTTCCACACAAGATAGGTGCGGATCGTATTTGTTACACCGCGTGGGAACAGGTTAACGGCTTATGGGCGGCGGGGGCGGACGTTTTGGTTTTTCCCGGCGTTCTGCAGAGGCCTTTCCCGGCTGGAGTAAGGGTCCTGCCCACCCTGGCCCGTGGGAAATGGCGCATCCCCTACAAGTTGATCGGCAGGATGCGCGCCTGCTCATGGCACGATTACATTGTGTCAAAACGCCTCGAAAAACTGGTGGGAAAGATCGACATCGTCCACACTTGGCCGCTGGGCGCCGCGCAAACTCTGCGAAAGGCCGCCAGCCTTGGCATTCCAACGGCACTGGAACGATGCAACGCCCACACCCGGTTCGCATATGAAGTGGTGCGAAAAGAATGCGATCGCATTGGCGTTCCGCTGCCACCCGGCCACGAGCACGAATACAATGCCGCCTACCTACAGAAGGAGGAGGCGGAATATCTCCTGGCGGACGGCATCCTCTGCCCCTCTGATTTTGTGGTGAAAACCTTCCGCGACGAGGGTTTTGCACCGGAGAAACTTTTTCGCCACATTTATGGGTTTGACGAAAAAAGATTTTTCCCCGACCCGGCGCCGCGCGACCCGAAGCGCGGGCTGACCATGATCTCAGTCGGCGTCTGCGCGGTGCGCAAGGGACTGCATTTTGCGTTGGAGGCATGGCTGAAATCGCCGGCTTCGCAGAACGGGACGTTTTTGATAGCGGGAGGATTCATCCCCGCTTACGAGAAGAAACTCGCGCCGCTGCTGGCGCATCCGAGCGTGAAGGTCCTCGGTCATCGCAGCGATGTTCCAGAGCTGATGCGAAAGAGCGACCTGTTGGTTTTGCCAAGCATCGAGGAGGGATTTGGTTTGGTGGTCGCGGAAGCCATGGGCAGCGGCTGCGTCCCTCTCGTTTCAGACGCCTGCACCGATATCTGCAAACACATGCGGAACGGCATGATTCACCCTGTTGGCGATGTGGACGCCTTGACGCGGCAAATAACGCAGTTGCATGAAGACCGGGCGCTTTTGGAAGAATTGCGCGGCGCAGCCATTCGCGCCATCCCTGAAATCACCTGGAAGGCCGCGGGAATGAAACTCCTTGAGGCCTATCGCCGGATCATTAACCGTAAGAACGGGGGGGCATGAAAACTGAATTGCCTCCCTCTTTGGCAGTTGATTACGAAGCAAAGCAGCGAGACTACTTTGACCGTCCGCGCGGCGAGATGCTTGCCTTTCTTCCGCAGTCCTGCAGGCGGGTTCTTGATGTCGGCTGTGGGAACGGAGAGTTTGCCGCCGCCGTCAAGGCTAAATTGAACTGCGAGGCATGGGGTGTTGAGCCGTCGCCAAAATCGGCGCGCTTTGCTGTCGGGCGCCTGGATCGGGTCATGGAGGGCTGCTTCAATCGTGAGTTGAAGTTGCCGTTGAATTATTTTGACTGCATTGTCTTTAATGATGTCCTGGAGCATATGCTTGATCCGGGTTCGGCCCTCGGCCAGGCCCGGGATCTTTTGACACAGGATGGCGTGGTGGTGGCCTCGATCCCCAACATCGGGCATTTTCCAACGGTCTGGCGGCTGGTGATGAAGGGACAGTGGGAGTACAGAAATTACGGCATTCTGGACCGGACGCATCTGCGATTTTTCACCCGCAAAAGCATCTTCAAAATGTTTGAGGGCGAAAATTACGAGGTGGAGCGGATGAGGGGGATCAACGCGTTTTCCGCGGAAGGGCCGGGCGACCGCAAATTGTGGATGCTCTACCGGGTGCTGGCGCTTTTTCCGCGGGCCAGCATCAGGGACATGCGTTATCTCCAGTTTGCCACGGTGGCCCGGCAGCGGCGGAATCCGGCACAAGCTTGATTATGATAAATGAAATGGAAACCGCGCTGGCGAAGGACTACGCCGCCAAGGGTGGCGATTATTACCAGGATACGCGCCCTGAAATGCTGCCGTTTATTCCCAAGTCCTGCCGCCGGGTTCTCGACGTTGGCTGTGCGAACGGCGAGTTTGCCGCTGGAGTCAAGAAGAAGCTGAACTGCGAGGCCTGGGGCGTGGAGGCAAACCCGGAATCCGCCCGCCTGGCAACGCCGCGGCTGGATCGGGTGATCGCGGGCCAGTTCGGCGGCGAGATGGAACTGCCGCGGAATTATTTTGACTGCATCATGTTTAACGACGTGCTGGAGCACATGCTGGATCCGGGCGCAGCCATCGCCCATGCGCGGAACCTGCTGAGCGCTGAGGGGGTGGTGGTGGCCTCCATTCCCAACGTCGGCCACTTTGGCAATGTCTGGCAATTGGTCATGAACGGGCAGTGGGAATACAAGGAGCGCGGCATCCTGGACCGGACGCATCTGCGGTTTTTCACCCGCAAGAGCATCGTCAAAATGTTTGAGAGCGAGAAATACGAGGTGCAGAACATCACAGGCATACACGCTTTTGGCGGCATGGACTGCAGCAGCAGGCTTTGGCTGCTCTACCGGATGATGGCGCTCCTGCCGCTGGCGAGCATCCATGACATGCGGTACGTGCAGTTTGCCCTGGTGGCCCGGCCGCGGCCGGCCCTGACTTAAGATGGCGCCCGTGGAGATCAAGCTGATCGCCTTCTACCTGCCGCAGTTCCATCCCATCCCGGAGAACGACGCCTGGTGGGGAAAGGGCTTCACGGAATGGACGAACGTGGCCAGGGCCAGGCCCTTGTTTGGCGGACATTACCAGCCGCATTTGCCGGGCGAACTGGGCTTTTACGACCTGCGGGTGGCCGAGGTGCGCGAGGCGCAGGCGGACTTGGCCCGGGAAGCGGGCCTCACAGGGTTTTGCTACTATCACTATTGGTTTCAAGGGAAACGATTGCTGCACCGTCCGATTGACGAGGTGTTGGCGGCGCGGCGGCCGGATTTTCCATTTTGCCTTTGCTGGGCCAACGAAAACTGGACGCGGCGGTGGGATGGAATGGAAACGGAGATCCTTCTGCAACAAACCTATTCGGCGGAGGACGACCTGAACCACATCGAGGCGTTGCTGCCTTTTTTCAAGGACCGCCGATACATCACGGTGGAAGGGAAGCCGCTGTTTCTGGTTTACAAGGCTTCGAAGCACCCGGACATCCGGGCGGCGCTTGACCTCTGGCGGAGGAAGGCGGCGCAGAACGGGTTGCCGGGCCTGTTTCTCTGCAATGTCGAGATCGACCTGCCCGACCATGGCTTCGGACCGCAGCACGGCTTTGACGCGTCGGTCGAGTTTGCGCCGGATTGGGTCTTTTTGCCGCGCTGCAACCGGGATTCATTTTTTTGGAAAGCCCTGGGTCGGCTCGGTGTCAAATGTAAAAACAGCATTCGTCACTCCGTCTATGATTATGCGGATCTGGCGGGGCGGATGATGGCAAAGCCGCCGGCGCCGTATCCGCTTCTGCCCTGCGTCACGCCGTCGTGGGACAACAGCGCGCGCCGCAAGCGCTATGCCAGGATTTTCCACGGCTCGACGCCGGAGAAGTATGAACAATGGCTGGCCACGGTCATCCAACGGGAACGGCAAAGGCCGGGGGGCAAGGGATTGGTGTTTATCAACGCTTGGAATGAGTGGGCGGAGGGCAATCATTTGGAGCCGTGCCAGAAATGGGGCAGGCAGTACATGGAAGCGACGCGGCGCGCGCTGGAGCAGGCGTGTTGCGCGAGGCAGAATGTCGGGCGAATTTGAGGAGCGATGAGCATCAGCGTATTAATCCCGGTCTATAACGCGGCCAAGACCATCGAGGCGACCCTGGACTCGGTGCTGCGGCAGACGGTCCCGCCGGATGAAATCATCCTGCTGCTGGACGGATGCACGGATGAGTCGGAGGACCGGATCGGACGGTTTCGAGATCACATCACTGTGGCGCGCCAGGAGAATCGCGGCGTGGCATTCACCCGCAACCGGCTGGCGGGGATGGCCAAGGGCGAATTGGTCGCGTATCTGGACAACGACGATTTATGGCACCCAAAGTATCTTGAAACACAGCAAGCGCTCCTGCGCAGCCATCCCGGGGCCTTGGTGTCGTTTTGCGGGCATGTCGATGTGGCCGGCCCCGGCTTCGTTTGGCGCGAGGAGCCGTCGTTGGACCTGGCCAAAGCGGAGTGGATTGACCAGGTGGAGTTTTTCAAACGCTACAACAGGTTGACCGGTCTGTTTGGATCGATGAGTTTTGCCTGCATTCGCCAGTCCGCCATGAAGCAACTTGGGCCGGAACCGTTTCAATTCAACGGCGTGGAGGATTCTTTTCTATTCTGCCGGCTGTCCCTGCTCGGGGGCGTTGTGTTTTTTAACTCGCCGCTGGTGGGCTACCTGGTGCGGGACGATTCGCTTTCGGCGAACCGCTTGAAGATGCTGCCGCAATGGGTCAAGGTTTTTGAGACGCTGGCGCCCGAGTTTCAAAAGACGCAGGTCAAAGGGCTTCGTGCCGCGTTTCCCGTCGCTTACGCCGTGAAACGGCGCAATTATGCCAAAACGCTCCTGGGAGCGGGAAGGGCGGGCGAAGCCAGGGGGCAATTGTGGCGGTCCATGGCGGAATGTCCCCGGCCTGTCTCGGCGGGCAAATCGGCGGCGCTTCTGGCCGCCAGCCTGCTGCCTGCTTTCCTGCAACCGAGCTGGCCCTCAGCCAGGCGCGGATGCGCAAACGGATGGGACACAATTCCAAGTTGAAATGAATGTTCTAGGCTTCATTCTTCTCGCCCTGTTCAGCGGGGTGATCCTGTGCGGGTCGCGGCGTTTGGCGGTGTTGGCGGTCTTTGCGTCGGTCTGCTACGTCACCCAGGGCCAGGCTGTCACCGTGGCCGGCTTCAATTTCTTTGCGCATCGGATCATTCTGCTGGCGGGGTTTATCCGCATCGTGGCGCGGGGCGAGCTTCGAGCGGTGCGGTTCAACAGGATTGACTGGATCATGCTGATCTGCGCCATCATCTCGACGATTGTGCCGATCATCCGGCTTGGGGTCTGGAAGGAGCAGGTGGGCGGCGCCTATAACGTTTTGCTGGCTTACTTTTTGTTTCGCTGTCTGGTGAGGGATTTGGAGGAGGTTGAGCAGTTGTTGCCCAAGCTGGCCATTCTCATCCTGCCCCTGGCTTTATGCATGACCTTTGAGTCTCTCACCAAAACCAATCCTTTCAACATCATGGGCGGGCAATTATCCGGATGGGAGCGCGCAGGGCGCCTGCGCTGTTTCGGGAGTTTCCGTTCCCCGCACACGGTCGGGATTTTTGGAGCCACCTTGATGCCTCTGTTCATCTGGCTGTTTCTCCGGCGGCCCCTGCGCGGGGTCGCGATCGCCGGTCTGATCGGCGCCTCCGTCATCACCTACACGTCGAACTCCAGCGACCCCCTGATGGCTTATTTGAGCGGCCTGGTTGGCCTGGCGTTTTGGCCGTTGCGCAAAAACATGCGGCGCGTGCGCTGGGGGATTGTTGTCCTGCTTGTCGTCCTGGCTTTCAGCATGAAGGCCCCGATCTGGTATCTCATGTCAAAAGTCAGCGATATCACGGGGGGTGACGGCTGGTATCGGTCGTATCTGATGGAACAGTGTTTTAATCACATGTCCGACTGGTGGCTGCTGGGAACCGAGAATACGGGCGAATGGGCGGTGACACATATGTGGTGGGGCGGGGTGGATTTATGCAATATGTATGTGTCATCGGCAGCGGGAGGCGGATTGGCCGAGCTGGTCCTGTTCATCCTGATGCTGGTGTGGTGCTTCAGCGCCTTGGGGAAGGCCCTGAAAAAGACGGAGGAAACCCTGCCGCAATCGGCAGAGTTGTTGTGGTGTTTTGGCAGCGTGCTTTTCGCGCATGTTTGCGCCTTTTTTTCAAACACTTACCATGACCAACTCTTCGTCATCTGGTGGGGGTTTCTGGCCATGATTTCCAGCGTGACCTCTTCCATTTTGACGCAGGCAGACGCTGGCGAAGAGTTGGAACCCGCAGCCGAAACAGCCTCAGAGGAGCTTCCCGCTTGAACGAGGCGCCCGACCCAGGGTGGCTCCGGAACCCGCTGAGTGGAGGGAGGCCAGGGGGTTTTGCGCCCTGATGGAGCAGGTGGTTTTGATGGAAAAATTTGCTGGCATCGGAAATGCTTATTTCTGTTTCCGAGCGGCTGGCACCACTCGAACCTTGACGCATGGCAAAGGCAGCGTCTAGGATTTGTACTGGATTGTTGGCGGGATGACTTAAATCTGGCCAGCCCCATGAGCTAAACTTGGAGTTTTATGTTATGAACAGAAATCTCGCCCTCTTCCTTTTTCTGGCTTGGACAGGCCTCGGCCTCACAACGGCGGGAGCAAGCATTTATGTGGCCCAGAACGGCCAGGGCGCCAACACCGGCGCCGATGCGGCGGACGCCCGCTCGCTGGCATGGCTGAACAACCCGGCCAACTGGGGTTCTCAAGCAGGCCAGGTGGGGCCGGGAACCACCGTCTATTTGCTGGGGACGTTCACCAACACACTGGCCCTGAGAGGCAGCGGCACGCCGGGAAGCCCCATCACGCTGTATTTCGGACCCTCCGCCATGTTTAGCGCGCCAACGTTGCCCGCCGGCTCGAGTTGGCTTTCCACTTGCGGCTTGAGCAACATCGTCATTGATGGCGGCGGTACCGGTATCTTACAATTGACAGATAATGGCACGCTGGCAACAAACGGGGGCGCCATGGATTATGACAACTCCGGCGTTACCGGCATCTATGCCATCCCCAGCTACAATATTACAATCCAGAACCTGGTGATCAGCAACCTGTACAACCGCCAGACCAACATGGATTATATTCAAGGGGCGATGGGGGACGCCAATGGCATCTATTGGACGGGTTCCGGATTGACCGTCTCCAACTGCTTTCTCACCGGCTGCCAGGAAATGATCGCGTGTCTCTACCAAAATCCCGCCGGGTCCAACCTGACCTTGGTGAATTGCACGCTGAGCAACTACAATCATGGCTTTGTCCTGGGCAGCGGCGGGGTGTCGGATCCTGTCTTCTACAACGTCAACCTGATCCACAACACATTTCAGGCCGGCGATATGTATGAAGAACACGACGGGATTGAGATGGGGCTGCATCGCAACGCCATCTTTCTGTTCAATGAATCCCCCAACCACGATGGTTGCGTTTCCAACATTGTCATCGCCTATAATTACATCAAGCACGGCTTCCACCCCCAGGGGCATGGCGCGGGAACGGGCGCCCTTTATTTTGACGCCTACAACAACATGGTTTTTCAGCATACCCGCGTTTATAACAATATCTCAACCTTGGCCTACCCATTGGCGTTCTCCGGAGGCGGGGGGTTGATTTGCGCGGAAGGCACGGACTGCCTGGTGGCCAACAACACCGCCATCATGTGGCAATCCAACGGTATTTTTGGAAACTGTGGCATCGGGGTCTGTGGCACAAATGCCAATTGCTTCAATAACCTGGTCGTTTCCGGCTCAGGCTCCGGCATGGCTACCTTTATCGATTCCAACTACTGGAACAACTCCATTTCGGGCGAGGCGTTGGCCATGAGGGGAGTCTCCCTTGATTACAACGTCTATAACGGCCAGAACACCAGCTCTTTCGTCTTCGTGGTGATGAGCGCAGGCTCGAGTTCGGTCCTTCTTCAACAGATTTACGATACATTTTACCAGTTTACGAACACTTTCTCGCCCCCCCTCGGTTTTGTCTGTGAACCGCACAGCCTGACCTCGCCGGTCCAGTTGGACAGCAATTGGATTCCTCTTTCCTCCGACACCGTCGCGGTCGGCAATGGCACGAATTTGACGGCGTGGGGCATTACCAATGACTATGCCGGGAACCCGCGTCCAGCCACTGGAAATTGGACCATCGGGGCGTATCAAACCACCGACAGCACGGGGAGCAACGTGTTCAGCGGCATGACCTCCGCGGGCGGCGGGTCCGCGGGCGGGATGACCAATTTTACGGCCGTGCTCACTGGCAGCGCGATTACCAATGGGTATGTTGACGTCACCAATGGGTTGTTGGTGTGGTGGAAATTCGCTGATGCCTCCGGTGCGTCGGCCACCGATTCCAGCGGCAACCGCCATGGAGGCTACCTCTCCGGCACCACGGGGTGGACCAATGGTTTGGCGGGAACCGGCGCGGTGCGGTTCCCAACCAACGACGGCGGCTTAAACAGCCCCGACGCCGTGGTGAGCGCCGCTTGTCCCTACACGGGCGACTGGACTGTCACGCTTTGGGTCAACAACTCCAGCTTTCCAGGTGTCGTCAATCAAGCGGCTGGTTTTGGCGGCTATACCGCGTTGTTCTCCAGGTACCAGGGGAAGGCCTGGGGGCTGCAAGACCCCAGCGGCTTGGTCAGGTATTATGCCAACACCACGCTCCAGTGTGGCGGGTGGTATTTCCTTGCGGTGACGAAATCGTCGGGAACGAATTATCAGTTTTACTTGAATGGCGTACCCGACGGCACGGCGGTCGCCTCCAACATCGCCATCTCGTCTCTCACCGTCGGAGGCAATGGCAGTGGCGCTTCTGGAATGGTCGGGGCCGTGGCGGATTTCAGGGTCTTTAACAGGGTTCTGGCGGGCAGCGAGATTTCAACCCTGATGGGCAACGGCCCGGACAATGTCGCGGCCACTCTGTTAATGCCGCCTGCGAACCTGCGGATAATCGGCGTCTCGGCACAATAGAAACAGGCGCCAGGCGGGAATTTTGTCATGCGGATTGGAGCGATAGAACAAGCGCTGCATCTCTACGCGAGGCTTCGAAACCGGCTCTACAAGTTTCTGCTCGTGAGCCAGTTCAAGGAAGCAGGGCACGGAGTGACCATCGTGCCGCCGTTCCGGTTCTACGGCCTCAACCAGATCGTGCTGGGCGCGTATGTCCATATAGAACGGGATTGCTGGATTCAGACGGTGCCCGGCCAGGAGGACGGGGCAAAACTCATCATTGGTTCTTATTCGGACATTGGCATGGGTGCGACAATCTCGGCGGCCCGCCACATTGAGATTGGAGAGCACGTTCTCCTGGCCCGCAACGTTTACATCTCGGACCACCGTCATGGTTTCGAGGACATTAAGCTCCCAATTATCCACCAAAAGATCAACGGGATCGTGCCCGTGTCCATCGGCCGGGAGACGTGGCTGGGACAGAACGTCGCCGTTCTGCCGGGCGCTCAGATCGGCATTCATTGCGTCATTGGGGCCAACTCGGTTGTCAATTCAACCATTCCCGACTTTTCCGTGGCCGTCGGCACCCCCGCCCGTGTGATCCGGCGATATAATCAGGAGACGGGCGCCTGGGAACGCGTTGCCGACGGCGCGAACGAGAAGATCGGTTCCCAATGAGGAGGGTGGAGGGGTGACCCGGCAGAGCAGTCGGACCTGAGCCAGTCTTATGAGCCACATCGAAAGCACGGCTTCTTTCGCAGGATTGGGGGGTGACCCGGAGTTTGGCGATCCTTCCAAACTTCCGGCGGCGCCGCTGGTCAGCGTGTTCATGATCACCTATCAGCACTCCGCGTTCATCAGGGAGGCAATCGACAGCATACTGATGCAGCAGGTTGATTTTCCTTATGAGATTTGCATCGGTGATGATGAGTCCAAGGACGGCACGCGCGAGATCTGCCTCGAATACGCGCAGAAGCATCCTGACAAGTTCCGTCTTTTTCTGCGCAACCGCGCCAACCCGGCCCGCCGCGCCTTTGCCGCTCCGTTTATGTTCAACATGGCATCGACGTTTGATGCGTGCCGGGGGAAATACATCGCCCTGTTGGAGGGCGACGATTGTTGGCTCAGCCCTCATAAACTGCAAACGCAGGTCAAGCTGCTGGAAGCGAATCCGGGCCTGGCCGCTTCGTGCCATTATGCCGCCTGCCTGACGGTGGGAAAGCCCTGGGCGCTCTCCGTCACGCCCACCTGCCCGGTCGAATCATTTGATGTTGAGGCCGTTCTGAAACGGGACGTTGGCAACGTGCATACCTCGACCTGGCTGCTGCGCCGGGGAATCCCGGTGCCGTGGCACAAGCTGGTCTCATCGCCCTTTGGGGAATACCCGATGATCGTCTGCGCCATGCTCCAGGGAACGGCGCAGGCCATGCCCCAAGTCTGGAGCCTGTATCGATACCACGCCACGGCGGTTTTTACATCGCGTTCGGCCGAGACACGACTGGAATGGAACTTGGAGTTATGGAAATGCCTCGAATCGGTCGTCCCGCCCAATCTGCGCGCCGCAACCGCCATTGGCTTGTCCCGCACCCGCAACATGCTGACCCGGGCTTTGAGCAAGGCCGCCAAGTTCGGTCCGGCGCTGCATTGTTTCAGGAGGAACCTTTCCGAAATTGCCCGCCACCAATCCCCCGCTTCTGAGCGGAGGCGGCTCCGCTGGCGCGCCCTGGAGGCACTGGTCCTGCCCCATCTGCAAGGATTGCGGGAACGCGCGAATAGAAGGCGCGCGCGAACCATGTCTGTCCCTCAAGCAACATTATCCTCAACCGCGGACCTTTCCTTGCGCGGGTTGAATTCCCACACCCGACCCCCGCTCTGAACACGATCAAACACAAGGCCGTCAACGCCGTCATCTGGAGCAGCGTGGAGCGGTTGGCCGGCCAGTTGATTCGGTTCATCATCGGGGTGATCCTGGCGCGCCTGCTCCTGCCGGCGGAGTACGGACTGATCGGCATGCTGGCCATCTTCATGGGATTGGCCCAGGTTTTTGTCAATTGCGGGTTTGGCGAAGGCCTGATCCAGAAACAGAAGACGACCCATGCCGATGAGTGCTCTGTCTTCTATTTCAACGTTGCCTTTGGCGCGCTCGGTTGTGTGCTGCTCTATGCCGCGTCCCCGTGGGTGGCGGCTTTCTACCATCAGCCCATCCTCATCAGCCTGATGCGCCTCATGGCGCTGGATGTGGTCATCAACTCCTTTGGCCTGGTTCAGACCATGTTGCTCAACAAGGAGATTGATTTCAAAACGCAATTGAAAGTGAGCATCCTGTCAACCGCCATCTCCGGGGGGATCGCGGTGGCCATGGCGGCGAAGGGTTTCGGGGTCCTGAGCCTGGTGGCGCAGGTGCTGATTGGGGACGCGCTCAAAGTTGTCTTCCTATTTGTCTTTCATGACTGGCGTCCGGCGGCGGTGTTCAGCCTGGCCTCCTTGCGGGAATTGCTGCCTTACGGCTCCAGGCTTTTTGCCTCCAGCCTGTTGACCAGCTTCTTCACCGAAATTTACTCGGTGGTCATCGGCAAGATTTACAGCCCGGCCCGGCTGGGCTTGTTCACCAAAGCCAGACAGATGCAGCAAATGCCGGTCGATAATCTTTCCGGCATCATCAGCCGGGTTTCTTTTCCGGTCTTCGCCTCCATCCAGCAGGACAAGGCGGCCTTGAAACGGGCGGTGAGAAAAGCCGCCTGCGGCGTGGTCCTGGTGAACTTTCCGGTCATGGTCGGGCTGGCCGTGGTGGCGCGGCCGCTGGTGCTTGTTCTCTTGACCAAAAAATGGGAGGCCTGCGTCCCATACATCCAAATGCTGTGCGTGGGCGGCGCGCTCTACCCCTTATGCCTGATTCACCTCAACGCCCTCGCCGCGCAAGGCCGTTCGGATCTTTATTTGCGGTTGGATTTCGTAAAGAAGGCGATGATTGGGACGTCCATTGCGCTGACCTATCGTTTTGGCGTGACGGGCTTGTTGGCCGGCGACATCGTGGTGTCCGTTCTATCCGCCTATCTCAATTGCTTTTATTCGGTCCGTTTGATCGCCTACTCCTGGAGCGAGCAGCTTCGGGATTTGCTGCCTTATCTGGGAATCTCCGCAGTCATGGGGGTGTGCGTCTGGCTGGTCGGCGCGATTCCTCCTTGGGGTGGAAATCTCGGCCGGCTTGCGGCTCAGGTCGTCACCGGAATGATCGTCTATTTCCTGGGCTGCCGGATCTGCCGGTTGTCCGCCTTCTCAGAAGCGTGTGAGGTGGTCGGCAGCAGAATTCCCGGCTGGAAACCGGCATAGCGGTATTGGCGCTCCTTCGCTCTTTAAGAGAGGTTGGACTCCCAGTGAGTGTCCGCGAACGGGCATTGATTTGAAGCCGGTATTGTGCTAGGTTTTTAGAGCGGCCGGACACGCGGATGTTTCCGAAAAGCCCAAATCAAAACATGAGACCATTTCGTGAATTCACTCAAGTTTTGCAAATAATGGCCACGCTCGTCATAGGGCTTGCGCCAATAAGCGGGCTTGCCCAAATTCAAACTTATCATTATTCCGGCGCTGTTGATGGCTGGGCGGATGTGGATTTGAGTCCATCGGGTCTTGGGGCGGGAGGATTCGAAGCGACGTTCGGCGCGCTTTCTGAGACTTTGTATTATAATCCGGTGGCTGGAACCCTCGAGCAAGTGGGTTCCGTGACCGTCAACCCATCCGGCACACCCGTCAACATTCAGGGGTCTCTCTTTGCGCCGGGCGCCGGATCAGCCACCCTGACGGTCGGTAATAACGGCAGCTTTTCATTTGATGACACCTTTACCGGCGTTACTGTGGGCGGTCCGGAAGCCGGCACGACATTGCTTGTTCCTGTCAGCGCCTCCGGCACCTATAATGGGAGTGCGTTTACGGGAAATTGGGATATTGACATCCAAGATTATCTTACGATCGATGCTGTCGGGCCGGCGTCGCTAACCTTTACTGAATCTTCCTTGGGTTCGTTTTCCGCCGGGCAAGGGGTGTCCGTGGTCCCGGGAACAAATCTTCGTGACGCCACGAGTGACAACACCTATTACTATTCATGGAACGTGGACGCCCTTGCGTTGACGGCTGTGCCCGACGAAGCCAATTCCTTCGCGCTGCTCGGTATTGGGCTTCTGGCACTGGCAATCTTGCGCCGACCTTGAGCAATATCGTCCGCCAGGCGGGAAGCGGCGCGCGCCAGGCCCCGGCAGTGCTGCCATCCGCCAGTGAATTGCTTCCAGGCTCCTGCTGCATCCCCTGTGCCTTTTGCAATTAAATAAGAAATTGACAATGCGGCGGCCCGGGGCCAGCCTTCGCCCCTTTAAAAAATGATCGTTTTGTCAAATATAAGTCCCACCGCCCGCCGCCGTTCCCACCCCGGCCCCCTGGTCGGGCGCCATCTTTCATGAACCTCGGCTTTTGGAGTTTCTACAACGCTTACAACCAGAACCGGATGTTTACCGCATCCGTCGATCAGCAGGGGCATGATTGGTGTTACACCTCGCGGCTGCTGGGCAAGACCCTGGAGTCCATGGGGCATCAGGTGGCCACGCTGGATATGAAGCCCCTGGCATGGTTTGACCGGGTGTTTTTTGGCGATTACCCCGATTACTACATTCGCCGCAACCGCTATTTTCACGCCTTGCTGCGGGCCGGGCATCAGGACATGAACCTCATTCTGGGCGAGCCGGCCGTGGTGCGGCCTGACAATTACAACACCAAACTCCACAAGCCGTTTCGGAAGGTCATCACCTACAAAAAGGACCTGGTCGCGCAGGACCCGTCCAAGTACGTCCTCTACCACTATCCGGTCCCGCCGCCGCCGCGCGAGGAGCCGGGAACGGAGCGGCCGCCTTTTGCCCGGCGCAAACTGTGCTGTCTGATCCAAAGTTACATGGTGGCGAACCACCCCGGCGAATTGTACTCCGAGCGCATCCGGGCCATCCGATGGTTTGAGGCCAACGCGCCGCAGGATTTCGATTTGATCGGCGTGGATTGGGATCGGCCGCTGTTGCCGGGCCGGCTTTCGGTCTTGAACTACGCCCTGCGCGCCGCCTATCGCAGAGTGCGGCTGTTGGACGTGTTTAAATACCGCCAATTCCCTTCCTGCATCGGCCCCAATGTCAGGAATAAACACCTGACCCTGATGGATTACCGCTTCAGCCTCGGCTATGAGAACGCGGTGGAGAAGGATTGGGTGTCGGAAAAGCTCTGGGATTGTTTTAATGCCGGCTGCGTGCCCGTTTACCTCGGCGCGCCCAATGTCGCGGACTACGTTCCGGCCAACACATTTATTGACAAGCGTAATTTCACATACGAGGAGTTGTACCGCTACATGTCCGCGATGTCCGAGCGCGAATACAACGGCTACCTCGAGGCGGCGGCGGATTATTTGCGCAGCCCGGCCTTTCGCATCTTCTCCTCCGAAGCTTACGTGGAACTGCTCGCCAGAAACTTCGGCTGAGAACGCCGGCGGAAATTCGTCATGCGCCGCCCCCACGCCCGGCTTGCAAAAAACCGTTGTGCCGGGCAATGATATTCACCGGACGAAAATCGGAAATCAGATCATGGCAACATCTTTAGTCACTGGCGGCGCGGGCTTTATCGGCTCTCATGTCGCAAGGCATCTGCTGGCATCCGGCGCCAAGGTCGTGGTGCTGGATGACCTGAGCGGCGGTTTCACGGACAACGTGCCGCGCGGGGCCGTCTTTGTCGAAGGCTCCATCCTGGATCCCGCCTTGATCGAGTCCCTGTTTCAGCGGCACAAATTCGATCATGTCTATCACCTGGCCGCCTACGCGGCGGAGGGGTTGAGCCATTTTATCAAACGGTTCAACTACACCAACAATGTTGTCGGCTCGGTCAACTTGATCAACGCCGCCGTCAATCATCAGGTCAAATGCTTCGTTTTCACCTCCTCCATTGCGGTCTATGGCGCGGGCCAGACTCCGATGACCGAGGAAATGACGCCCGTGCCGGAGGATTCCTATGGCATCGCCAAACTCTCGATTGAACAGGAATTGCGGGTGACGCACGAGATGTTCGGGCTGAATTACGTCATCTTCAGGCCCCACAATGTATATGGCGAGGGCCAGAACATCGGGGATCGCTACCGCAATGTGGTGGGCATTTTCATGAACCAGCTCCTGAGCGGCCAGCCCATGACCGTTTTTGGCGACGGCTTGCAGGAACGGGCCTTTACCCATATCAACGACGTTGCGCCGGTCATTGCCAGCGCGGTCAACGTCCCGGGCGCCCTCAATCAGATCTTCAACCTGGGCGCTGATGTTCCCTTCACCGTCAATGAACTGGCCAAAATTGTTTCCGAAGCCATGGGCCGGGAATGCCAGGTGCGGCATCTGACGGCCCGCAACGAGGTCAAACTCGCCTTTTCCGACCACAGCAAGGCGGAGCGCGTTTTCGGCCAAAATAAAAAAACGCCGCTCAAGCAGGGCATTCAGGCGATGGCGGAATGGGTGAAGTCCCATGGCTCCCGCACGGCCTCTGTCTTCGAGGAAATAGAAATCACCAAAAACCTGCCTCCGAGCTGGGCCTCCGTTTTGAAAAAATAGGGGGCTTCCGCCGGCGAATTTGTGGATTGCCATTCACTCAGTATCGTTTAAGGTATTTTCAAATAGTAGAAGCTAATCCCGGTGTACACTCTAAAAGGTAAACAGCCTTCCCGCTGGTGTTCGGGCGGCGCGCGAGAACTTCAGCGGCGCCTGTCGGTCGTTTCCATTTTCGTTTTTCTCGCCGGGGCGGCGGGCCAGAACACCGGCGGCGACTCCACGACCAACCAGCCGCAGACCCAGGCCGCTTCCACCAACGCCCCGACGGCCTCCCTGACCAACACATTCCAGGAGCCAATCGGTTTTACGAACGGATTTCAGACGCAGGACTCCTTGATCTACCAAATCGGAGTGACGCCCAACCCGCCGCTCATGATGGGACCGGCAGCGGTCGGGGCCGCACAGCCGGTCGCGCCTCTGGCAGGGACGACGGTTCTGGCGGCGCCGCCCGGCGCGGCGGGGGAAATGATTCCGCTTGGCCGGGGAATTCCAATCTGGGGGCCGATTGACGTCCACCCCAGTGCTTCCTACATGCTGACGGAGGGAAATGGCATCGAATCCCAACCCGGCCAGCAAAAGAATCTCATCGTTCAAACCGTCGCCGCTGGACTCCTCTTCGATTTGGGAAGCAATTGGAAGCTGAATTACAACCCCTATTACACCATCTATGCCGACCCGGCATTCCGCGACAACCTGGCCCAATCCATGGCGTTGAGCGGCGGCGCGACTTATGAAGACTGGGCCTTCAACGTCTCGCAGACCTATGTCAAGACTGACGACGCCCTCATCGAAACCGGCGCACAAACGAGCCAGGAAGACTATGGCACCGCCTTGGGCGCCGTGTATCAAATGGGCAGCCAGCTCTCCCTGCAATTGGGAGCCGCGCAGGACCTGCGTTACACCTCCCTGTTTGACAACGTCGAGTCATGGACGGGAACCTCCGGGCTGAATTACCAGTTCGTCCCGCAATTCGGCGCCGGCCTTTCACTCTCCGGCGGGTACAATGATGTAAGCCAGGGGTCAAGCATGCCGTTCGAAACCGTCCAGGCTACGATCAACTTTCGTCCGGGTGAAAAGCTCAGCTTGAACCTGAGCGGGGGGGCTGAGGATATGCAGTTTGTCAATCCCAGCGCCCCGCCCTTGATCACCCCGGTTTTTTCCGGGGCGCTGCAATACCAACTTTCCCGCAACACATCAATCTCTGTGGGCGGTTCCCGCACCGTGTCTCCCTCCTTCTTTGGCAATGAAGTCTTGGTCAACACCGCGGTCAGCGCCTCAATCCGGCAGCAGCTTTCCCCAAAACTTGCCCTGGCCGTCAATGGCGGCTATTCAACGGAGCCGCTGACCGCCATTGTGCCGGCGCCGCAGCCAAAATATTTCATAGGGCCTGCCCCGACCGCCTTTCTCACCGAAACCGAGCAACAGAACGCCACCACCTTCAACGTGAGCCTTTCCTACGCCTTTGTGACGCAGGGCGCTTTCACGGTCTTTTACTCAGTCAACGATAGTTCATCCGGCCAGTCCAATTTCGGATACTCGAGCACCCAGGCGGGGTTCTCAGTCAGCTACAGGTACTAAAGCAAGCCTCTTTCCCATGAATGTCCCCCTGCTGGATTTAAAGGCCCAATATGCTTCCATCAAGCCGGCCATGGACCTGGCCGTCCAGGAAGTGCTGCAAAGCCAGCAGTTCATCCTCGGCCCCAAAGTCGCCGGGTGCGAAGCCGCCATTGCCAGATATTCCAATTGCGCTTTCGCCGTCGGCGTCTCCTCGGGAACCGATGCGCTGCTGGCCTCGCTCATGGCCGAGGACATCGGCCCGGGCGACGAAGTCATCACCACCCCGTTCACTTTTTTTGCCACTGCCGGCTCTATTGCCCGGCTGGGCGCCAAACCTGTTTTCGTCGATATTGACGCCGCGACCTACAATCTGGCGGTCGATCAGATCGAATCGAAAATCACCCCCCGGACCCGGGCCATCATGCCGGTCCACCTCTATGGCCAAATGGCCGATATGGATCCGATCATGGCCCTTGCCGGCAAGCATCGGCTGGTCGTCATTGAGGATGCGGCCCAGGCAATCGGCGCGGAAAACAAGGGCCGGCGCGCCGGGTCGCTGGGCCATTACGGCTGTTTTTCCTTCTTCCCATCCAAGAACCTTGGCGCGGCGGGCGACGGCGGCATGGTGGTGATGAACGACCCCGCCCGCGCCGAGAAACTGGCCTGCTTGCGGATGCATGGCGCGAAGGACAAATATTTCCACAAGTGGATTGGCGGCAATTTCCGCCTGCACGCCCTCCAAGCCGCCATCGTGACGGTCAAACTTCAGCACCTGGACGAATGGACGCTGGCCCGCCAGAACAATGCGGCGCGTTATGAGGCGCTGTTCCGCCAGTCCGGCCTCCAAGTCCTCACCTCCCGGGAATACCAGCCCGCGCGATGGCAAAATGCCGCGCTCAACAAAGGGGGAAGATGTGTCGTCGTTCCGGCCGTTGCGGGCGGACGCCATATTTTCAACCAATTTGTCATTCGCGTGCCGCGGCGCGACGAGTTGAAAGAATGGCTCAAGAAGGCCGGCATCAACACGGAGGTTTACTATCCCCTGCCCTTGCATTTGCAGGAGTGCTTTCGTTACCTGGGCTGCCGTCAGGGAGATTTCCCCGTAAGCGAGCTTGCCTCGCAGGAAACGCTTGCCCTGCCTGTTTACCCGGAATTGTCAGACGAGCAGGCGCAGTACGTGGTGGATTCCATTGAGAAGTTCCTGAATGGATAGTCCCGCCGCCTCCATTCCGCCGACGAACTGGCACCCTCAACTCGATAATCCGGATGTGCTGGGTTGGTCGGTGGTGGCGGCTTATTTGCTGGCTGCGACGGCCTGCGGTTGGGTGGCTTACAAAACGGACAAAGGGGAGCCGGAAGCAGGCAGGATCTGGTGCCTGCTGGCTGTTGTCCTGCTGTTCCTTGGCATCAACAAGCAACTTAATCTCCAGACTCTTTTGATTGTCCTGGGACGCCGCGCCGCCCTGGCTGGCGGCTGGTACGAACGCCGGCGTTGGGCCCAGGCCGTCTTCGCCGCCGCTTTTGCCCTGCTCGGGCTTTGTTCTCTGGGGTTCTTCGCCGCCCACGCCAGGCGCTTTATCGCGCAGAATCGTCTTGCCTTTCTGGGAGTCCTTGTTCTCCTGTCATTTGTCGTGCTGCGAGCTTCAACCATCAACCATGCCAACGAGCTGTTTGGCGTCGAACTGAAGGATGCGCGCTGGGCGTGGCTGCTGGAACTCTGCGGCAGCCTCCTCATCGCCTTGTCCGCCGCCGCCGCCGCAAAATCCACCGCCCCCCGCGACTCGGGCAAGACCTGACTTTCCCATGGATTACCTTTCCAAACTCGAAAACCAAAGCATCTACATCATGCGCGAGGCTTTCAATAAATTTGAAAACCTAGCCATGCTCTGGAGCATCGGCAAGGATTCGACCGCCATGCTGTGGCTGGCGCGCAAGGCGTTCTTGGGCCATGTTCCCTTCCCCCTTGTCCACGTGGACACCACCTACAAAATCCCGAGCATGATCGAATACCGCGACCAGCTCGTGCGGGAGTGGAAGCTGAAACTGGTGGTGGGGAAGAACGAAGCCGTGCTCAAAAGCGGCGTCACCTACCCCAATGGCCGCGCCACCCGCGTGGAATGCTGCGGAACCTTGAAGAAGGACGCGCTCAAGGCCGTGCTGGACAAGCACCATTACACCGGGGTGATCGTCGGCGTGCGGCGGGACGAGGAGCCGACCCGCGCCAAGGAACGCTATTTCAGCCCGCGCGACAAAAACATGGAATGGAACGTCGAAGACCAGCCGCCGGAGTTGTGGGACCAGTTCAAAACTGATTACGAAAAGGGGACCCATATCCGCATCCATCCGCTGCTCCACTGGACGGAGTTGAACATTTGGGAGTACATCGGGCGCGAGAACATTCCCGTCATCCCGCTCTATTTCGCCAACGAAAAGGGGGAGCGCTACCGGAGCCTGGGCTGCGCCCCCTGCACCTTCCCCATCAAATCCAACGCGCGCACCGTGCAGGAAATCATTGAAGAACTGCGCCATACCCGCACTCCCGAGCGCGCCGGCCGCGCCCAGGACAAGGAAAGCGAAGATGCCTTCGAGAAACTGCGGCGCGACGGGTACATGTGAGCCAGCCCACCATTATGCAGAACATCTCAGCGCCCCCCGGGGAACAACTGAAAATTGTCATCGTCGGCCACGTCGATCACGGCAAATCCACCTTTGTCGGCCGGCTTTTGCATGACACTGATTCCCTTCCGGAAGGCAAGCTCGAGCAATTGCAGGCCGTGGCCGCCCGCCGCGGCGTGCCATTCGAGTGGGCCAATCTCATGGACGCCCTGCAAGCGGAACGCGACCAAAACATCACCATCGACACGGCGCAAATCTGGTTTCGGAGCAAGAAGCGTCAGTACGTGATCATCGACGCGCCGGGCCACAAGGAATTTCTCAAAAACATGATTACGGGCGCCGCCAACGCCGAGGCGGCCTTGCTGCTCATCGACGCCCATGAAGGCGTGCAGGAACAATCGCGGCGCCACGGCTACCTGCTCAACCTCCTCGGCATCCGGCAAATTGCCGTTCTTGTCAATAAAATGGACCTGGAGGGCTATGCCGAGGCGCGTTTCAATCAGATCGAGGCCGAATTCCGCGCCTTCCTCAAAACGATGGGCGTGGAGCCGGCTTGTTTCATCCCCATGTCCGCCAGGATGGGCGACAACATCGCCTCGCGCAGCGCCACTATGTCGTGGTGGAAGGGGCAGACGGTGCTCGAGGCTTTGGACGATTTCCGGGTGGCCGGGCTGCCCACCCTGCAACCGTTGCGGTTTCCCATCCAGGATATTTACCGTTTCGACTCGCGCCGCATCCTGGCCGGGCGCATCGAGTCCGGCGCACTCAAGGTCGGCGACCGCCTGGTCTTCGTCCCTGGCAACAAAACCAGCGTTGTCAAGACCGTCGAACGCTGGAACGCCCCGCCCGCCGATCGGGCCGGGGCGGGCGAATCCATCGGCATCACCTTGACCGAACAGATTTTCGTCCAGCGCGGCGAGATTGCGGCGTTGGAAACGGACCCCCCTTACGAACTGACGCGGTTCAAGGCGCGCGTCTTTTGGCTGGGCCGCGCTCCCTTTGCCGCGGGCAAGTCCTACAAACTGAAACTGGCCACCCAGGAGGTGGAATGCTTCATCGATTCCATCGAGCGGATCATCGACTCCTCCACCCTCGGAACGATTTCGCGCCCCGAGTCTTTTGTTGGCCGCAACGAAGTGGCGGAATTGACCCTGCGCACCAAACGCCCCGTCGCTTTTGACGTTCACGCCGCCATCATCGCCACCGGCCGCTTTGTCATTGTGGATGGATTTGAGGTCGCGGGTGGCGGGATCATTGCCGCGGACAATTATCCCAAGCGCTCCTCCGACAGCCTGCAAAAAAGCCATAATATTTATTGGAGCCAGGGCAAGGTCACGCCGGGGCAGCGCGCCGCGCGCAACGGCCACAGCGGCCGTGTCGTTTGGCTGACGGGGTTGTCCGCTTCCGGCAAATCCACCATCGCCACGGAACTGGAGCGCGAACTGTTCCGCCTGGGCCAGCACGCCTATGTGCTGGACGGCGACAACATGCGCCACGGGCTTTGCTCCGACCTGGGCTTCTCCCCGCAGGACCGCAAGGAAAACATCCGGCGCATTGGTGAAACGGCCAGGCTTTTTGCCGAGGCCGGCATCATTTGCGTCACCGCCTTTATTTCGCCCTACCGGTCGGACCGCGATCTCGTGCGCCGCATCACGGAGCCGGGCATGTTTGTCGAGGTCTATGTCAACGCGCCGCTTGAGGTTTGCGAGAGTCGCGACCCCAAGGGCCTCTACGTCAAAGCCCGCGCCAATCAGATCAAGGAATTTACCGGCATCTCCGCCCCCTACGAGGCGCCCGAGCGCCCGGAAATTGAGCTGCCCACCGACCAATTGACGGTCGCAGAATCGGTGGCGCGAATCATCGAGTATTTGCGGATGCACGAAAAACCGTACGACTTATCCGCGGAGTGCGGCGAAGGCATCTAGTCAAACCATGAAATTTGAGGAAACACAGGCAGAGTTGAAATCATCGCCCAAAGTGTGGGCCGTCACCGGCGTCGCGGGTTTTATCGGCTCAAACTTGTTGGAGGCCTTGTTGCGCCTCAACCAACGCGTGGTGGGATTGGACAATCTATCCACCGGCCACCCCGGCAATCTGGCCCAGGTTCAAGCCGCCGTCGGAGCGGAGCGCTGGAAGAATTTTACCTGGATCAAAGGAGACATCCAGGACCCCGCCGTCTGCCGCGTCGCCTTGGAGGGGGCGCATTACGTCCTCCACCAGGCCGCCATTGGCTCCGTGCCGCGCTCCGTGACCCAACCAACCGAGACCAATGCCAACAACGTCACCGGTTTTCTGAACATGTTGTGGGCGGCGCGGGAGAAGGGCATCCGGCGATTTGTCTATGCTTCCAGCAGTTCGGTCTATGGGGATGCCGCCGCCCTGCCGCAGGTTGAGGAGAACATCGGCAATTGCCTGTCCCCTTACGCCGTGTCCAAACGGGTCAATGAACTCTACGCCGATGTCTTCGCCCGCTGCTACGGCATGGGCAGCATCGGCTTGCGCTACTTCAACGTCTTCGGCCCGCGCCAGGATCCGAACGGCGCGTACGCGGCGGTGATTCCGAAATGGATTGCCGCAATGATCCGAAACGATCCTGTTTATATTAACGGGGACGGCTCAACCAGCCGCGATTTTTGTTATGTGGCCAACGTCGTCCAGGCCAACCTGCTGGCCGCGACGACCGCCAACCCGCAGGCGCTGAACACCGTCTGCAACATTGCCCTGGGCGAAGAAACCACTCTCATCCATCTGTTCCAAATGTTGCGCGAGCGTTTGCTGCCCGACCACCCCCACTTGCGGGAGATGAAACCGGTTCACCGCGACTTTCAACCGGGCGACGTGCGCCATTCGCGGGCCGACATCAGCAGGGCGCGCCGGTTGCTGGGCTATGCCCCCACCCACAAAATAGAAAATGGTCTTGACGAAGCCCTGAGTTGGTATGTGGCGCCGCCTGGAACAAGTGGTCAACGAGGCGCGCTTGAAACACAGTGAAGTTGAAGTCACCGCCCTGTCCTGGCAACATGTTGTTCATTGCGGCTGCGCAACGAACGAGCACCCCTTCTTCAGAGGGGAGAAAGTCTGGCATTAATCTATGAAAGGCATAATTCTCGCCGGCGGCGCCGGTTCGCGTTTATTCCCACTCACCCTCGTGGCGAGCAAACAGTTGCAGCCGGTCTATGACAAACCGATGATTTATTATCCGCTGACGACGTTGATCGAAAACGGCGTCCGCGAAATCTGCCTCATTTCCACGCCGCAGGATTTGCCGCGCTTCCGGCAATTGCTGGGGGACGGGAAGGCCTGGGGGCTGGCCATTGATTATCGCGAACAGCCCAAGCCCGCCGGCATCGCCCAGGCGTTCTTGATCGCCGATTCCTTCATCGGAAAGGACCCGGTGACGCTCATTTTGGGTGACAACGTGTTTTACGGGGCGGACGGATTTAAACGGGCCTTCGCCGGCTTCAAGTCCGGCGCGGCCATTTTTGGCTATCGCGTGACCGACCCGGAACGTTATGGCGTGGTGGAATTTGACGCCGGCGGCAGGGCCATATCGATCGAGGAGAAGCCGAAGTCGCCGCGCAGCAATCATGCCGTGCCGGGGCTTTATTTATACGACAACCAGGTGGTGGACATCACCCGGAATCTAAAGCCCTCCCCGCGGGGGGAATTGGAAATCACCGATGTGAACGTGGTCTATCTGCGGCTCGGGCAATTGCAGGTCTTCCAGTTGAGCCGGGGGTTCGCCTGGCTGGACGCCGGCACCAGCAGCAGCCTGCACGAGGCCTCGGCTTACGTGCAAACCATTGAAAAGCGGCAGGGGATCAAAATCGGCTGTCCCGAGGAAGCGGCCTTCCATCGGGAGTTCATCACCCGCGGCCAACTGGAAAAGCTTGCGGGGCAAATGCCTCATTGCGAATATCGGGATTATCTCTATCGTGTCCTGGCTGAAGCGAATCGTTGACTATGATTATCCTGTTGGGCGGAACCGGTTATGTTGGCGGGCAGTTTGCCCGGACTTTGCAGGAGCGCGGCATTCCCTTTGCCGCTCCGTTGCGTTCGGAGATTGATTACGGCCAATTCGCGGCTTTGCGGGGCTGGCTGGAAAAGAACCGGCCCGAATTCCTGATCAACGCGGCCGGCTACACCGGCAAACCGAACGTGGACGCCTGCGAGAAAAATTGGGCTGACACGCTCCAGGGCAACACGCTTTTCCCCGCCGCGGCCGCCCACGCCTGCGCCAGCCTGGGCATTCCCTACGGCCATGTGTCCTCCGGCTGCATTTTCAGCGGCGCCCGCGTCGTCGAGGGCGGACGGGATCGCATTGAGAGAGACTTGAACAAGAACGGCCTGCCGGACTTGTTGGAGAAAAACCGCGCCGCCTTCCGGGGGTTCACCGAGGCGGACGAGCCGAATTTCACTTTCCGCAGTCCGCCGTGCAGCTTTTACAGCGGCAGCAAGGCGCTGGGCGAGGAAGCCTTGCGCGGCGTGGGCCAGGGTTACATCTGGCGCTTGCGCATCCCCTTTGATCAATTTGACAATCCGCGCAACTACCTGAGCAAGTTGCGCAACTACGCCAAAGTCTATCAGAACGTCAACTCCCTGTCCCATCGCGCCGATTTCGTGGCCGCCTGCCTCGATCTCTGGCGGATGCGCGCCCCTTTCGGGACCTACAACGTCACCAATCCCGGCTTCGTCACCACCCGGCAGGTGGTGGAGATGATGCAAAAAATCCTGCGCCCGCCGCGCTCCTTCGAGTTTTGGCGCGATGACGCGGAGTTTTACAAGGTGGCCGCGAAAACCCCGCGGTCCAATTGCATATTGGACGCAACCAAACTGCTTTCCGCCGGTGTCGCCATCCGTCCCGTCGAGGATGCCCTGGTGGATTCGCTGAAAAACTGGGTGAATTTAAAATGAAATTGCTTGTCACTGGCGGAGCCGGATTTATCGGCTCGAACTTGATCCATCATATTATTGACCAGGCCTGCATCGAGCGGCTGGTCAACGTCGATTGCCTCACCTATGCGGGCCATCTGGAGAATCTGGAGGGGCTGGCCGGCCGGAAGAAATATGTCTTCGAGAAGACGGACCTGCGCGACAAGGACGCCATCTGCGCCGTCGTGCAACGGCACGCCATCACTCATGTGCTGCATTTGGCGGCGGAGTCCCATGTGGACAGGTCCATCGCCGGGCCGGGCGATTTTATCCAGACCAACATCGTCGGCACCTTCCATCTCTTGGAGGCCGTGCGCGGCGCATGGGGCAATAACTTCGCCGGGAAACGGTTCCATCACGTTTCGACCGACGAGGTGTACGGCAGCCTGGGGCCGTCGGGTTTCTTTACCGAGAGCACGCCGTATGCGCCGAATTCGCCCTACTCCGCGAGCAAGGCGTCGAGCGATCTGCTGGTGCGCTCGTATTTTCACACCTACGGCCTGCCCGTGGTCACCACCAATTGTTCCAACAATTACGGCCCGCGCCAGTTTCCGGAGAAGCTCATCCCGGTCATCATCGAGAACGTGTGCCATGGCAAGCCCATCCCCGTTTATGGCGACGGCATGAACGTGCGCGACTGGCTTTACGTCGGCGACCACGCCGAGGCCCTCTGGCAGGTGCTCAACCGGGGGCGCGACGGCGAGACCTACAACATCGGCGGCCATAACGAATGGGCCAACATTCGCATCGTGGAGCTGATTTGCGACCTGATGGACGAACTGGCCCCGCACTTGGGCGGCAACTCGCGCCGCCTCATCAGTTATGTCAAGGACCGCCCCGGCCATGACCGCCGCTACGCCATCGACGCGGGCAGGATACAAAAGGAACTGGGCTGGACTCCCGCGCATACTTTCGAGACGGGCATTCGCGAGACGGTGCAATGGTACTTGGGCAACCAGGAATGGGTCGAAAGGGTGAAAAAAGCCAAAAAAAGCTGAAAAGTCAAAAAGGTTGATGGAAAAGCAGCCTTAAACAATATACTTGACATATACATGAATATGAAAATTGCCATCGTTGGGTTGGGCTATGTTGGACTGCCGCTGTCGTTGCAATTCGCGCGGTCCGACACCACCGTCCTGGGACTGGACGTGGACGAAGCCAAGGTCGAAGCCATCAACGCCGGCAGGAGTTACATCAAACACATCGAAGCCGCGGCCATCGCCAGGGAAGTCAACGGCGGCAAGTTTTGCGCCTCGACGGATTTCAGCCGGGTCAAGGAGGCGGAAGCGGTCATCATTTGCGTGCCGACGCCCCTGAACAAAAACCGCGAGCCGGACATTTCCTACATCCTGAACACCGGGCGGAGCCTGGCGCCGCATTTGCGCAAGGGGACGCTGGTGGTGCTGGAATCAACCACTTACCCGGGCACGACGGACGAGGACTTGCGCGGCGTGCTGGAAGACGGCTCCGGGATGAAAGCCGGGGTTGATTTTCATCTCGCCTTTTCCCCGGAACGCGAGGATCCCGGCAATCCCCAGAGCAAGGTGGCCCTGATCCCCAAGGTCATCGGCGGCCTGACTCCCGCTTGTTTGGAACGCGCCAAGGCCCTTTACGGCCGCGCCATCAAGACCCTGGTGCCGGTCTCTTCCTGCCGCGTGGCCGAAGCTACCAAACTGACCGAGAACATCTTCCGCAGCGTCAATATTGCCCTGGTCAACGAATTAAAAGTGGTTTACAGCGCCATGGGCATCGATGTCTGGGAAGTCATCGAGGCGGCCCGGACAAAGCCATTCGGATTCATGCCTTTTTATCCCGGGCCGGGCCTGGGCGGGCATTGCATTCCCATTGATCCATTTTACCTCACCTGGAAGGCGCGCGAGTACGAGCAAAACACGCGTTTCATTGAACTGGCCGGCGAAATCAACACGGCCATGCCCGATTATGTTGTCCGCCAGGGCGTGGCCGCCCTCAACTCCGTGCGCAAATCGGTCAACGGTTCCAAAGTCCTGATTCTCGGCCTGGCTTACAAGGCGGACGTGGACGATGACCGCGAGTCTCCGAGCTACGCGCTGATGAACTTGTTCAAGGAGCGCGGGGCGGAGGTTTCGTATCACGATCCCTATGTCCCGGTCATTAAACCGACGCGCGAACATCCACACTGGGCCGGAGTGAAGTCGGCGCCGTGGGACGCAACGACCCTCAAGAGCTTTGACCTCGTGGTCATCGCGACCAAACACCAGAGCATTGACTATAACGAACTGGCGAAATGGGCCTCCTGCATCGTGGACACCCGCAATGCCATGGCATCAATCAAGACTCGACCGGGCCAGGTCTTTAAAGCCTGACTATGCCCAACGCCACATCGACACTTCCGCTCGAGTGCGGCAAGGAACAGGCGTTGCGCCGGCGGACGATGGAATTCGTCCTCTTTGTCCTCGCATTGTCGGCCTGCTTTGCCCGCCCGCTCTACGCCCTCGGCCAATACTCGCTCCATGACGAATTCTTTTCCTACATCCCATTAATCCCGGTCATCAGCCTTTACTTGTTCTGGTTGAAACGGCCCGTGCTGCCGCGGCAGCAGGCGCGGCTGTCATGGAAATGGGGGGCGGCGGCGGCCTTGGGCGGTTTGGCGGCGCTGATTGGCTGGGCCTGGGCCTCCCATTCCGGCGGGTGCCTGCGTTATTGGGCGGCGAGGGACGTCCTCATGAGAGAGGCTTTCCCCGGCGGTTGGAGGTGGGCGGCGCATCCCGGCTGGAAATCCCAACTGGAAGATTATCTGACCTTTATGACCGCCTCCTACTTGCTGTTTGTTCTGGCGGGTTGCCTGCTCTTCTTCGGGGCCGCCACGTTGCGGCTGCTGGCCTTCCCCATCGCGTTTCTGGCCTTCATGGTTCCCATCCCGTCTGCGGCGCTGGATTGGACGATGTCATTCTTCCAGGCAACGTCCGCGGCCACAGCCGGCGGGTTTCTCACCGCGGCAATGATGCCGGTGGACCGCCAGGGCCTGATCCTCTACCTGCCTGGCTTTTCATTGATAATCGCTCCGGAATGCAGCGGGATCCATTCCACCATGGTGTTGCTGATAACGAGCCTTCTGGCCGGTCATCTGTTTTTGCATTCGGCATGGAAGCGCGCCCTGCTGGTCATCGTGGTGGTCCCGCTGGCCATTCTGCGCAACGGCTTTCGCGTCTTCGTCATCGGTGAGTTGTGTGTCCACATCAGCCGGGACATGATCAATTCTCCCATTCACCGCAAGGGCGGCCCGATTTTCTTCGTCCTTTCCTTGATTCCCTTCTTCGCGCTGCTCCTGTTCCTGAGAAAATCCGAACTCCCTGCTTCAAAAACCGTCAATGCCACGGCAAAAACCTGAGCCAAATATGAAAAAATTATATCATTGCGTGGGTCCGGTCCTGTTGCTGGCCCTGCTCCTGGGCGCAGCCGGCGGTTGCACCAAACAAGCCCGCGTCCACCGGCACCTGAAGGCGGGCAATGACTATTTCGCCGCCGAGAAATACGACAACGCCGAACTGGAGTATAGAAGTGTGCTGCATCTGGGCGTGATGAATCCGATGGCCATCGGGCAACTGGGGCGTATCTATGCCAGGGAAGGCAGGCTGGCCGAGGCCCGCGTTTACCTGCGCAAGGCGGGGGAACTGCTGCCCAACAGCCTTGCCTTTCAGTTGGCGCTCGGACAGGTCGATTTGTCGTTTCGTGATACCGCCAATGCCGCCGGCATCGCCCGCCGCATTTTAACGGCGCAGCCGACCAACGAGGAGGCATTGATCCTGTTGGTGGACAGTTCCCGCAACGCAAAGCAAACGCAACTGGAAGTGGAGACCCTGCCGCGCGCGGCGGAAAATCCCGCTTTTCACCTGGCCCTGGGCATGCTGGCGATGCGCCAGCGGAATATGGACGAGGCCGGCATTGAATTGCGCCAGGCCCTGGCCGCCAGCCCCAAATCGAGTCAAACCTATCTTGCCATGGCCGAGCTGCAGGGCCTCCGGAAAAACGAATCCGGGGCCGCCGGCGACTTTAAAATGGCGGCGGAGCTTGCCCCCCTGCGCTCCATCATCCGCACCCGGTATGCCGATTACCTGGTGCAGCACGGCGCGCCCGAAGACGCCCGGAAGTTTCTGGTCGAAACCACCCAAAAAGCGCCGGATTTCATTCCGGCCTGGGTCAGCATGATGAATCTGGCCCTGGACAGGAAGCAATACGAAGAGGCCGCCCAATGCGCCGTCACCATCCTGGAACGCGACCCAATAAATTACGATGCGTTGCTGTGCCGCGGCAGCGTCTGTCTGGCGCGGGGGGAGGCGGCCGGGGCGGTGGAGAATCTTGAACACATGGACTCGCTCTACAAAAAAAGCCCTGAAGTCAAATACGAGCTTGCCCTGGCCTATCTGATGGCTCAAGACAAGGTCAAGGCCATGGCTCATTTGGATCAGGCTCTGGTCCTGGATCCGTTCTTCGTCAAAGCCGTCCTCCTTCAGGCGCAAATGGACATTCGAGGGGGCGAGCCGGCCTCGGCCGTTGCATTGCTGACGCGGCTCTTGCGCAAGATCCCCAGCGTTGTCCAGGCGCACATGTTGCTGGCCGACGCCTATCTGGCGCAGCAAAGGCCTGATGCCGCGATTGCCGTCTATCGTAATGTGGCCCAGGCCATGCCGGCGAATCCGCAAATTCAATTTATCCTCGGGCTTGCGCTGGCCGGCCAGCGCAAGCTCCCGGAGGCTCGCGCTGCTTTTGAAAAATCCCTGCAAATCGCGCCGGACTATCTGCCGGCGGCCGAGCAATTGATTAATCTGGACCTGGCCGGGCACAACTACAAAGAGGCGACGGCATTGGCCCAGGCGCAAATCGGCAAGTCGCCCAAGGCAGCGGAACCGTGGGAACTAATGGCCAGGATAGATCTTGCCCAAACCAACGCGGCTCGCGCCGAAACGAATTTGCTCAAAGCGATTCAGTTGAATCCGGATTTGCCCAAACCTTATATATTGATCGCGGAGGTGTATTGCGCCACCGACAAATACGAGGAGGCGCTGCAGAAGTTGAACGGCTTCGTTGCCCGGACCAACGATGTGACAGCGCTTTTGGAGATCGCCGCCATCCACGAGAAACTGAAACAATTCGACGCGGCAGGCGAGGCTTACGAAAAGGCCCTGTCCGTGCGCTCCAACTCCGTCCCCGCCCTTAACAATCTGGCTTACATCTACGCCGTGCAGTTGAACAAAATCGACAAGGCTTACGAATTGGCCCAAAAAGCGCGGGATCTGGCGCCGAACAATCCCAACGTCGGGGACACCCTGGGCTGGATCCTCATGAAGAAAGGCGATTATTCCCATGCCTTGACCGTTCTCCAGGACAGCTCGGAAAAGGACCCTGCCAGCGCCGAAATCCAATTCCATCTCGGAATGGCCTACTGCATGATGGACGACGAAGACGACGCCCGCGTGGCGTTGGAGCGCGCGGTGGCTTCACCCCGCGACTACTCAACCAAGAACGAGGCCCGCAGCCGGCTTGCCCTGCTCCATGCGGACACCGCCGGGCCAGCCGCAAACGTCATGGCCGGGCTGGAAAAGGCCCTTCAGGACTACCCCGGCGACCCGGTGGTCCTGACCCGCATCGGGGCGCTGGAAGAGCGCCAGGGCGCGTTTGAAAAAGCCGCCGCGGCCTACGAAGCCGCCCTGAAGAAAAACGGCGAGGCGGCGCCAATTATGGCTAAACTTGCGAAATTGTATGCAGGGCGGCTCAACCAGCCGGACAAAGCGTTGAGCCTGGCCACAGCCGCGCACAAGCTGGCGCCGGGCAACGCAGGGGTATCCGGTATTCTCGGCCGGTTGGTTTATCACAACGGCGACTACGCCTGGGCCTTGAGCCTGCTGGAAAGCGCGGCGGACCGCCAGCCCAACCAGCCTGAATTGCTCTACGATCTGGCATGGGCTTACTATGCCGAGGGCCGCGTTTCCGAGGCCCACACAGCCATGCAAAGGGCGCTGCAGAGCGGCGGCGGGTTCGCCGGGGGTGAGGAAGCCAGGCGATTCGTGGCCCTGACCGACGCCTTGGGCAGCGCTGCCGGGGTTCCGGCCGCAGCCGGACAGGCGCGCCGGATTCTGCAAGCGGAGCCAAAATACGTTCCGGCGCTCATGGTCTCCGGCGCGGCACAGGAGAGCGCAGGCGACTTTAAGGCGGCCCGGGAAAGTTATGGCCGGGCGCTGGCGGTTTTTCCCCAGTTCGCGCCGGCGGCGCGGCAATTGGCCATCCTGGATGCGGAACACTTCACCGACGACGACCACGGCTACGCCCTGGCCGAACAGGCGCGCACCGCTTATCCGGATGACCCTGAAGTGGCCAAAAGCCTGGGAATCTTGAGCTTCTATAAGGGCAATTATTCCAGGTCAGCCGAGCTCCTGGGCGAGACCCTCTCCCAAACCAAAAAGGATGGGGAACTGTATTGCTATCTGGGCTTGGACGAATATCGACTCAAACAGAGCAAGGAAAGCAAGCAGGCCCTGGAACAGGCGCTCGCCCTTGGAATTCCCGACAAGCTGGCCGCCGAGGCCAAACGGATACTGGCTGAAGTGAAATAGCGGCGGCGCCGTTTTCGATGCGAAATCTTTGGAAAATTTCGACAAAGCTTGCTTGACTGGTTCCAATGACATTGTAAAAATCAACCGCGCCGGCTTCCCGGCGCATTCCGGAGGTTATTATGGCAAATGATATGATGAAACTTGTTAAATTGATAACTTGCGCGAACGACAGAAAAGCGGCGGTGCTCGCGCTGGGCATGTTGGCCGCGGCGGCCGGCTGCCAGACGCAATCGCCGCATTCCACCGGCGCGCCGGCGCATTCCACCAACGCGCCGCCGCCGGCGGCCACGGCCCTGCCTGGCGCGGCAGGCAATGAATCAACCAATGCGAACAAATCCATGGTGTTGCAGGCGGGAGACACCATCAAAATCGTTTTCCCCGGCGCGCCCAATCTGGACACCATCGAGAACATTCGAGTGGACGGCATGATCACTTTGCAAATGATCGGCGAATACCAGGCCGCCGGCAAAACCCCGGGCGCCGTGGAAGCGGACTTGAAAAAACTCTACGGTTCGCAGCTTGTCAACAGCGAGGCTTCGGTCACAGTCCAGTCGGCTGCATTTATGGTTTATGTCATGGGCGCGGTCATGAAGCCCGGGAAACTCATTTCGGAGCGGCAACTCACCCCTTTGCAGGCGGTGATCGAGGCGGGAATCGATACAACAAGGTCGAATCTGAAATCCGTTCAGATCATCCGGACGGACAGCGCGGGCGTCACGAGCAAAACGACTCTGAACCTTTACAAGGGGCTTCACGGCGGGCAACTGCCGAAATTTACCTTGAAACCGGACGATATCATCAACGTTCCCATGCGTTTCAGTTGGTACTGAGAATCGGCGAATTGTGGAACATTGGTGTCGGAATGCTTAACCGCCAAAGCGGAGCGGCAACTTCTGTAAGATGCGCTATTTCAGGTGTTTGTGTACAATCCGAACAACCCACCGTCTTCAGCCGTCCTGTCGAAAGACTTTACGAACCGCGATTGTATGCGTAAACTTCTTATAATAAGACACTTGCGATATATGCACTTCAGGAAGTCAAGTGAAAATGTCGGAATCGTTTACGGTTTCAGGGCGTTTAAGGAAGCCGGCCCAAGAAGAGCGCAAAAACATTTAACGCATAAATGCCTTATACACAGATGTTTATGTGCTTTGCTGAAGCGGCAGTTTCCAATTCAAGGCTCTTGGCACGCGCATTGCATACAAGCTGGCATTAGTTGAAAACTGAATTGGATAAACAAACCAAAGAAAGGCAAGTTAGAGATGAAAACGATTAAAAAACTGGGTTTGGTGGCTGGAGCAATGGTATGCGCTGGAATGGCATATGCAACTCCTACAGATAATTTAGGTGCAAGCGCCAGCTTGGCTGCGCTTGTCGCTGATCCGAACAGCTACCTTACGACTCCGGGTGGCGACAAAGTGTTCAGCGGGTTCACATTTACCGAAGACGGCCTGACCAGCTTTAACGCCAGCGGCATCACCGTCACCGCTTCGTATTCCGGCGGCGTGGGTTACCTGGTATGGACCGGCAATATCTCTGTGGTGTCCGGTGCCGGCACCGCCTCGGGGGATCTGGAGCTCGGTTACTCGGTGGCGGCCACGGCTGGGACCATCAATTATATTGACCAGGAATATGCCGGCTCGGTCTCCCCCTTGACGGGTGGGGTAGGCAACGTCGGGATTGTGGAAAACGTCAACTTGCCGAATGGGGCTTTCCTGGCGCAAACGACCGTAGGCACAGGCCTTGTCAGCGCAGAACCCCCCTTGGGCGCGTGGATCATTGGGCCGGATGAAGCGCCTTATACGACCAACGCTGCTAATCCAAACGGCTTTAGCAATCTCTCGGTTGTGAAGGATATATCAATCGCTGATGTGACCCCGGACACGACGACCAGCGTCTCGGTGATTGAACAGTCCTTCCACGAAGTGACTGCACTTCCTGATGGCGGCACGACTGTCTCTCTTCTGGGGTTGGCCCTGATGGGATGCGGCATTCTGCGCTGGAAGCAATCGAAGTAATCGGCCGGTTTGTCGAGGCCCAATCAGTTTTCAAACCAAAAGGCAGGACGAAAGTCCTGCCTTTTGCATGTACGGATCACGGGGCGCGGCGATGGGGTGGTTTTGTCAGCGCGGGCCATCGCCCTTATTCACCTGGCGTCAAATTCGCTCTCCCATGCCGACGTTGACGCGGCCGTCTCTGCCGTTGTCAAACTTTACGCCAGCGAGGCATCCCGTCTTCAGGCGGAGGAAGTGGACCTGCTTGACTACACCGTTCATCAGGACTTTGTGCATCAGGGGGTCATGGCGGTCCGTCGAGAGCAACTTTACGCCATACTGCAGGCTGCTGATTGCGTGACTGGGGACCTGAACGCGGCCATTTTGGTCAAGCGCATATCGCTGGAGAAATCGAGCGGTGACTGGATTCGAGATGGGGGTTCGACGGAGTCTCACCCTGCCGGATCAGTTAATGTCACGGCGTCGGCTTCTTGAGAAACGGGGTGAATAGTTCTATGGGCAGCGGAATAATGGTCGCGGTGTTGCGGTCGCCGGAAATCTCGTTGATCGTCTGCAGGTAACGCAGTTGCAGCGCAATGGGTTGCGTCGCGATCATGGCGGCGGCTTGCACGAGCTTTTCCGCGGCCTGAAACTCACCTTCGGCGTTGATGACTTTGGCCCGCCGTTCCCGTTCCGTTTCCGCCTGGCTGGCCATGGCCCGCTTCATGGTGTCGGGCAGCGTCACGTCCCGCACTTCCACGGCGGTGACCTTCACCCCCCACGGGCCGGTGTGGCCGTCGATGATTTCCTGGAGGGTGCGATTAATCATTTCGCGATGGGCCAGCAATTCGTCCAGCTCGCTCTGCCCCAAAACGCTGCGCAGCGTCGTTTGGGCGATGAGCGAAGTCGCCTGCAAAAAGTTCTCCACCTTCACCACCGCCGCCTCCGGATCGACGATTTTAAAATAGACAACGGCGTCCACCGTGACGGGCACGTTGTCGCGGGTCATGACCTCCTGTTTGGCGACGTTGATGGTGATGACGCGCAAATCCATCCGCACCATGCGGTCCACCACCGGGATGAGGAAGACCAGCCCCGGCCCCTTGGCGCCAATGAGTTTGCCGAGGCGAAAGATCACGGCGCGCTCGTATTCGCGCAGGATGCGCATGGCGGAGGGAAGGACGATGGAGAGAATGATGACGGCCGGCACAAGCCAGACCAGGAAGTTGACCGCGAAGTGCATTTGATTATTTTCCATAAGTGTTTCAGGATTTAGGTTTGACGTGCAGGGTTAACCCTTCGATTCCGACAATTTCCGCCGCCGCCCCCTTGGCCAGCGGGATTTGGCTGACAGCCTTCCAATATTCGCCGTCGATCATGACCTGGCCGCCCGCCTGGTCAATGGCGGTCAGGGCCGCCGCCGTTTTGCCCATCATGGTTCCCGGCCCGGTTTTGACGGGCAGGAATTGCGCGCGCAGCCCGGCGCCGATGACAAAAAGGAAAAAGGCCGCCGTCAGGACCGTGGCCGGAATGATCAGGCCGAGCGACAATTGAAAGGCCGGATTACGATCGAAGAGCATGATTGATCCCAGGAAAAAAGCGATGATTCCCCCGCCGGTCAAAACGCCATGGGTCACGGCGAATACGTCAATGACAAACAAGGCCACCGACAGGAGGATCAAAGCCAGGCCGGCGATGTTGATGGGCAGAATGGTGCTCATGTAAAGGGCAAGTATCAGGGCCACCGCCCCGGCCACTCCGGGCAATATCGCCCCCGGATTGCTCATCTCGCCGATAATGCCGTAGATGGCCACGAGCATCAGGACGAACATGACCTCGGGATGCCACAGCAGTTGGAAAATCTTTTCGCGCACCGCCATGGGGATCTCCACGACTTGCGCGCCGGCGGTGTGCAGAATGGTTTGGCCGACGCGCCGCTGGTCCAATTGTTTGAGCAGGCTGGGTATGTCCGGGGCGATGATGTCAATCACCTTGAGACGCAGGGCTTCCGCGGCGTTGGTGCAGGCGCTTTGCAGAACGGCGGCTTTGGCCCATTCCACGTTGTGCCCGCGTTTGCCGGCGATGGTGTCGATGTAGCTGGAAGCGTAGCTCTCCATTTTTGTGCGATGCACGTCGTTGCTGCCGCCTTCATCGCCGCCGGTGAACGAAACGGGATGGGCGGCCCCGATGGTGGTATCGGGGGCCATGGCGGCCACATCAGCCGCCAGGGTGATGAATGTCCCGGCACTGGCCGCGGTGGAGCCGGCAGGAGCGACATATACGACGGTGGGAACGGCGTCACTGAGGAGTTTCTCGACAATCTCCTTGGTTGAATCCAGCAAGCCGCCGGGAGTGTCCAGTTGAATGATGAGGCAGGCGTCCTGATCGGCGGCGGCCTCGTCAACGGCGCGGCTGATGTAGGTGGCGGTGGCGGGGCCAATCGCCCCGTCAATTTTGACCAAGGCAACCTGCCCGGCCCCGAGCAGGTGCGGCGACATCAGGGCCATCGCCGCCAGGCCCGCTGCCATGCGCTTGACAAGAATGCTTAAGGCCATAAATTATTGCCCCCGCGTGATCGCGGGACGCCCCGCTGACCGAATATAATATGCCCTGTTCAGAACGTTTCAACAAGAACTTCAGTCAAACCCGGCGTGAAGCTTGGGACCAACACATTTCCGGCTGCCCATGTGCAACCGGTCCGCGATCTGTTGAATCGTCAGCGACGTTTCCCTTCGCAGTCGCGCCGCCAAAGCGAGTTTGTCCGCATCGACGTTGGATCCATCGCTCAAGATGGCTCCTTCCTGCCCCATTTCCGCAGCCCAAAAATGGACAAAGATATGGGTGACCCCTTGGACTTTCATAGGACCTCATTTGTCGGCTTTGAAGCCTCCAATGTTACTTAACGAATGCACCGGTCCGCCAATTGAACAAGTTGCTGGTTCGCCGACCCGGCCCAAAGTATAAGTTCCACCTGCGGGACAAATGGGCCTGCCATTTGTCCACTGAGGCGAGTTGGTCCGTGCCACAAGAAATACCTGAAGATCCAGCCACGTCGGCATATCGTTCGTCGTTTTGCTTTTATCGAGCGCCCACATGCTTTTGGCGTGTTGTAGATCCTGCAAATTCTCGTAGCATTTGCTTTTTCCTAAGCAACTTGCCACCTGTAAAACTCACTCTTCCGCTAAAGGCAAATGTTCCAGCAATGTGAGCCGCCAAGATCTGATTTAAATCCAGTCAGCGCTCGACGGCGTCGTGCCTTACCGTGAGGTTGGGGTTGAGCAAGGGCCCGCCCACGGGCAGGGATTCGGGCAGGGACGCGAATTCCGCGATTTGCCCCAAGTGGTTCATGGCCGGTGAGTTAGACTGGCTGCGGAAAAGAAAAGTAACTAAGGTAACAAACGCGGACCTGAATACAAGCTTCATAATCTGCAAGTGGTTCTTAATAAATGACTTGCACGAATTCGTCCCAAAAGTCAAACCGGGAAAATCACTTTGATCCGGTGTGATTCGCTTTGATTTACCCGGAGATGCCTTGAGGAACACGGGCCGGCAAAGACTGGGCGAGCCGAAGGAGGCCGGAGCAGGCCGGCTGTCCCTGACTTTGTTCAATTTGCCATGGTAAATATTCACTAGAACAATTTTACATTTAGAATATCATGCCGTCAATAGATTTCTCAGGAATTAAAATTATAATGGGGCGCATGCCGGTTTTTGGAGACCGGCCAATCCTGACGGAGGCCCCAGCCCCACCCATCATGCGGGGCTGTAATCGGGGTGGCGTTGGCCGCATCTCAACCGACCGAAAGGGTCGAGGAATTGCCAAAATGGACCGAACTATGGACCCCTTCGCAAAGGAATGCCATCACACATCCCAAACCAAGTCGCGCACACGGCATTTGAGGGCCTTGGCGATTTTCGCCAGGGCTTCGACGGTGGCCTTCTTCTCTCCGCGCTCAATGTCGCCGATGTAATTCCGTGTGAAATCAGACTTTTCCGCCAATTTCTCCTGGCTCCAGCGGGCCTTTTTTCTCTCGTAACGAACGGCCTCCCCCAAAGTTCTGTAAATTCTGCGCGAAGTAGGTTGCATTGCCTAAAATCGAAGCAGAACCCTGCAGCGGAGCTACCAACCATTGGTTGGTATTTTCCTCTAATTTTGTGCTTGCATCTGTTTCAGAAATGCTTATGAATCGCCGCATGAGATGTTGCTGTCTCCATCGCCGCTGCTTCATGCGGACATTCACGTTCGCTTTTTTTCTTGGAATCGCCCTCTGTTCTCGCGCCCAGATGGATGCCGGCTCGCTGATCCGGTCCGATCAGGCCCCGCTACACGCCACCTATTTTTCCGCTCAAAATCGGCCGCCGCTTCCTTTTGATTGGGCTACAAATTGCCCGGTTTATTCGCTTGGAGATGGCAGATTCATTATAGACGACAGTTCGGTAAATTACTCCAATCTGGGCACATGGGATTGGCCGCAAAGAA